>Ga0209381_1000347_pt1 | contig 122337 bp, 86 predicted proteins | sample DewCreD2012metaG_FD_184111 | JGI IMG/M metagenome (GOLD analysis project Ga0209381, IMG submission 184111) | Hot spring sediment bacterial and archeal communities from British Columbia, Canada, to study Microbial Dark Matter (Phase II) - Dewar... ...
CCCGGAGCCACGCTCATTCCGGGCGGCAAGGATGCCGCCCTCTACGGCAGGCAGGATGCCTGCCGCCACCGCCTGCAATAAACTGAGATGCGCCCCGCGCCAAACACAGCGCCCCGCCGCCCGCATTGGCAGGTGGCGGAGTTGGAAAACCGCGCGACCGTTCAGGCCGCAATCAACCAGGCAAATCCGACGAGCGCGGCAATGATGAAGAGGGCTACGCCGGCTTCGAGCCAGCCCAGCCGGCCTTCGGCACTGTGATGCAGGCCGGCCAGCCGGGTGTTGATGTAGCTGCCCGGGCGCGGGCCGGCGACGAAGCTCACATTTTTCATACGGCCGGTTTTCAGCATGAGCCGGGCCAGCCTTCGCCGCCGGGGGCCGGGCGTCCTGCCGACGGGCATTGCACCAATCCCGTTCAGGAGGCGGCTCGTTTTCAGACACCCGCCCGGGCATCCCGCCAGCCGGCGGCATACGCCTCGAACACGCGGCGGATTTCATCCCGCACCCGCCGGAACACCGCCATCCGTTCCGCGTCCGTGCCGGTCGCGTGCGCCGGGTCATCAAAGCCCCAATGATGACGGCAGACCTGGCCCGGGAAGGCCGGGCAGACCTGGTCCGCCTTGCCACAAACGGTGATGACCGTGTGGACGGGCCGGTCGAGAAATTCGTTCAAGTGCTTCGAACGGTGCCCGCAAATATCAATCCCCATCTCCGCCATCGCCGCGATGGCCAGCGGATGGACGTAACCGGCCGGCTGGCTGCCCGCGCTGGCCACGGTGATCAAATCACCCGCCGCGCGGCGCAAAATGCCCTCCGCAAGGTGGCTGCGGCAGGAATTGCCGGTGCAAAGAATCAGAACGGTGGGTTTCATGCTGCGGAAGGGGAGGCGGAGGATGACCAAAAACGACGCCGGAACCAGAACGCCACATGCACGAGGCCGATGAGCGCGGGCACCTCGATCAACGGCCCCACGACCGCCGCAAACGCGACGCCCGAGCCCAGCCCGAACACGGCGATGGCGACCGCGATGGCCAGTTCAAAGTTGTTTCCCGCCGAGGTGAACGCGAGCGTCGTCGAACGCTCGTAATCCGCCCCCAACCGCTGCGCCATCACGAAGCTCACCAGAAACATGATCGCGAAATAGAGCACCAGCGGAACGGCGATGCGCACCACATCCAGCGGCAGCCGCACGAGGGCGTCGCCCTTGAAGGTGAACATCACCACGATGGTGAACAACAGCGCCGTCAACGTGAGCGGCGAAACGCGCGGAATGAACACGCGTTCATACCATTCCTCCCCCTTGAGGGGCACGAGCAGCACCCGGCTTAATACGCCCGCCGCAAACGGAACCCCCAGGTAAAACATCACGCTCCAGAAGATGTCGGCCATGCGCACCGGCACCACGACGCCCTGCAATCCGAAATACGGCGGCAGCACCGTGATGAACAGCCAGGCGTAAAAACTATAGGTCAGAATCTGCGCGATGCTGTTCAACGCCACCAATCCCGCCGCGTATTCCCGGCTGCCCTTCGCCAGATCATTCCACACCAGCACCATCGCGATGCACCGCGCAATCCCCACCAGCAACAGCCCGACCAGGTATTCCGGTTGGTCGCGCAGCAGCACCATCGCCAGCCCGAACATCAACGCCGGCCCGATGATCCAGTTTTGCACGAGCGACAACGTGAGGATGCGCCGGTCGGCGAACACCCTGGGCAGTTGCGAGTATTTCACCTTCGCCAGCGGCGGATACATCATCAGGATCAAACCGATGGCGATGGGCAGGTTCGTCGTGCCGACCGTCATGGGAGCGAAGAACGCCGCCGGATCGCGAATGACGTAGTTGCCCAGGCACACGCCCAGCCCCATCGCCGCGAAAATCCAGACGGTGAGGTAACGATCCAGGAAAGACAGGTTCTTCGCGACCGCCGCGGTTGAATTCAGGTTGCTCATGGTGAAATCACCGTCCGCCGGAAAAATTTTCGTTATGCGCAGCACTTCCCCGCCGTCAGCCGGTGCTCCCCGTCATTCGCGTGCCACGTTTGCAACCGGCAATACGACTCCATCCGCAAGGTCCCGCCGCAGTCCATGAAGCGCTTGTCCACCCGGGCGACCTCGGTGATGTGGATATGCGCCGGCGTAAACTCCCCGTTCGGCAACCGGAATCGCAACCGCGCCTCCGGCTGCTCCGCCAGGAGGTTTTTCAATTCGCTCAATCTCATAAATCCACCCTCTGCCATCCGGGAACGCCCGTTCTGGTCAACACCGCCGCCGACACAGTTCCACCGGGTCCACTTTCAAGAGCTTGTTCAACTTCGCCGCATCCGCCTTTGCCTCGGCCGTCGTGCCCAGCGATTTCAACACCCAGTCCAGCGCCTCCCGCACCGCCACGGGTGCGGACTGGTCCGGCAGCCGGTAATAGACCCAGTGGCCGTCCTTACGGGACGTAATCAGCCCCGCGTGGCTCAGGATGGCGAGATGCCGGGAGATGGTGGAAGTGGCCAGTCCCAGTAATGCGGTGATCTGGCACACGCACAATTCGCCCCGCCGCAACGCCAGCAGCACCCGCACCCGGTTCGGATCAGACAACGCCTTCGTGATGGCCATGAACGCGCGCATGAGGTTTGTATTTCGCCAAACAACGAAATGATCATGGCCGGAACCTGTCCGCTGCACAACCCGCTTTTTGCCATTTCCGCGCGGGGGCGGGTTGGCCGCCCGCCGGGCGGTCACGGGGCCGTGTAGATCAGCCACACGCCGCCGAGGACCACGAGGATGCCGCAGGCGATTTTGAGCGCGGCGGGCGGGCTGGGCGTGGCTGCGGACGGGGACGTCCGCGTGCCCTTTGGAGTGCGGTGCCCTGCCATGGGAGCGCCAGCGTCCGCGCTGGCTTTAGGTGGAGTTGGGTGCGCAAAGCCGCCGGGGACGGCGGCGCTCCGGGGGAATGGAGCGCGGATGGCCGCATCCGCTGCAATGGGCGAAGGCACGGGGAACGGAGCCATGCCGACGGCCTCCGGCTGGCCAGGCGGCGGTGAGGGTCGGGGTGGGTGAGTTGCGGGCGAGTTCGCGCGCGCCGTTGCCTCGGCGAACTCCCGTGCCCCGCCTTTGCCGGCGAAGCGGGGGAACGACCGCATCTCCCGTCGGCCAGCCGCGAACCACGCGACGCGGTAAGAATCACGCCCGACGCAGGGCCGGTAGATTTTGGCGAACACCGGGCCATTCTTCCGCAGCCTTGTAAGGCCACTTCACGGGTTCGGGGTCACTTTCGGGCGTTTTCTTTGCCAGAAGTTTGCCACTGACGGGCAAACCCTTGATTTCATTTGGGAAATTGGCTGTCCGGCTTGGATTCGAACCAAAACAAACTCCTCCAAAGGGAGTTGTGCTACCGTTACACCACCGGACACGCCGCCCGAAAATTATCACCCGCCCCCCGCCCGGCAACGCAAAATTTCCCCTCAAAACCGGCGTCCGACCGAAACGAACACACCCACGCTGACAAACCGGTAGGTGCCGTCGGCATTCTGCCCGCTGAACAAACCGGGCTGGGAGGACGGCAGGCTGCCGCTGACTTCATGCGCCGGTCCGTAGCCAAGCTGCACCGCCGCGTCCACCTCCCAGCGCCCGCCGCGCCGACCGGCGCCGAGCGTGAAGAAGTGCCGGTCGAGGTCGGCGGCGAGCGGCGAATAGTAATCGTCGGGCACGGAATTTTCGTTGAAGGCGTAGCCGGCGCTCGCGTGCCAGCCATTGGTGAAATACCGGGTGAGGCCCGCGCTCAGGAGCCAGCTTCCCGCCCAGTGCAGGTTGACGGGAATGTTCTGGCGCACCGGAAACGGCGGGGCCGGGGTCTGGCGGATGAGCACGTCGTTGAGCACGCCCCAGTCCGTGTAGTCGGCGTTGATTTCCAAGTTCCAGGCGGGCGTGGGCCGCCAGGACAAACCCACCGCGGCGTTCCACGGGAAATCAAATTCCGCCTCGGCGTCCCGGCGGGTGGGCGGCAGGATGGGTTGTTGAATCAGATCGGTCCGGCCCTCGAAGGTGATGGCGGTGGCGCTGCGAAAGGTCGCCCCCAGCGACAGGCTGGGCACGGGTTGCCAGAGCAAACCGGCGTGCCAGCCCACGCTCCAGCCATCGCCTTGGAAGCGGAAGTGGTTCGTGAACGGCTGCGCAAAACGGAGCAAACCCTGTTCGAGCGAGAGGTCGCCATAATCCACCATGACGCCGGCCCCGACCGAGAGCGCGGGGGTGAGCCGCGCCGCCAGCGCCGGGTTGAGCCGCAGGTGGAGCAGTTCCCCCTGCGTCGCCACCGAGCGGAAACCCGTGTCCTCCGGCCATTCGATGGCGGCCCCGTAGGGCGCGTAGAGGCCCACCCCCACCGCCAGCCGGTCCGATGGCAGGCGATGGCTGAGGAACAACTGCGGCGCGAGCGCAAAATCATTCTTCGTCTCGTAGGTGTTGCCCGCGTTGCTCGCGGACGCGGGCGGCTGGTAGCGGAGATTGAAGTCGAGGGCGTAAAGGCCCGAGCGCAGTTGGGTGCCCGGCAGTTGGGCCAGTCCGGCCGGATTGTAATGCACCGCCGAGGGATTGTCGGCGGTGGCCACGAAGGCCTCGCCCCGCGCGCTGGCGAACGCGTCCTGGCTGACCAGCCGCAGGCCGTTGCCGTGCGCGGACGGGCCGCCCGCCAGCAGCCCGAGCAGCCCCGCGAGCAGCGCGGCGCGCGGCAAACGGCCCCTTGGGGCGGAGGAGTGGCGCATGGCGGCCCGTAGTTAGCCGGTGCGGCAAGCCGGGGCAATGGGAATCCCGTCCCCGCTGGTTGCTTGCGCCGGGGCGGGGGCGCATCTCAGTTTATTGCAGGCGGTGGCGGCAGGCATCCTGCCTGCCGTAGAGGGCGGCATCCTTGCCGCCCGGAATGAGCGTGGCTCCGGGCGGGCGACATGAACTTGCCGAGCGCCCCGTGCGGGCGGGCGTTGCTTTCCGCCGGGCTGGGAAGCCCGGCTCCACGTCAGCCAAGGATTGCCGACGCTACCACCGCACACATATGAAACGGACTTGCAAGAAAGTGAGATGCGCCCCCGGGGCGGACGCCTGCTTCGCGGGCATTGCCATGCCCGGGAATGGCCGGCAAACTGCTGCCCGCAGCGTTATGAAGTTGTTGGTTCCGGCCCTGTTGCTCCTGGCGGGAGCATTGTCGGCGGCGGCGTTCACGTCGCTGCACGTGTTCGGGGACAGTGTCTCCTCGCTGACGAACGGCCCGGGCACGACCAATTATCACGGGGGGCGCTACTGCAACGGACGCATCTGGACCGAGGTGCTGGCGCAGCGCCAGGGCCTGGCCGTGGCCACGAACCGGACGGTCGCCTTCTTCGGCCATTACAGCAACCTGCTCGTCACCAACGCCGCCAGTTATCCCGCCCCGGCGGATGCCGCCAGCGCCCTGTTCATCGTCTGGGTCAACAACGCCGACTTCGTGGGCATGACCTTCGACAACTCGCCGCCCTACACGTCCAACGCCGCGACGCTGACCTTCTGGACCAACCGGATGAACCAGTCCCTCGCCAACCACTCCAACATCATCCAAACGCTCTACCAAAAGGGCGCGCGCACCCTGCTCATGCCGAACGTCGCGGACATCGGCTTCACCCCGTATTTCAACGGAACCGCCCCGGCCAGCCGGGCCTTCCTGCGGCAGCGCATCCTCGAATACAACACCGCCTTCGCCGCATTGCTCCAGCAACGTCAGGCCGCGCTGCCCGGGCTGGTCATTCGTTCGCCGGACATCTTCACCCTGCTCGACCGGATGGTGACCAACGCCGCGGCCTATGGATTGACGAACGCGCTTTTCAACGGCGTCATGATTGATGCGCTTTCCGACCCCGCGCTGGCGAACAAATCCCTGAACGGGCCGGGCACGAACCATCTCTTCTGGGACTACCTCAACCCCGGCGCGAAGGCCTCCGCCGTGATTGCGGACGTCGCCCATCAGTCCCTGACCCCAACCCGCCTTGTCTCCGTTTCGCCCCAGGGCGCAACGCTCCAGCTCGCTGCCGAGAACCTCCCCACCGGCCTGAGCGGCTTTGTGGAATCGAGCACCAACTTCACCCACTGGACGCCCGGCCCGGCCTTCCTGCCGACCAACGGAACCCAGTCCGTCAGCGTCACCCCGGACGGCCCCCGCGCGTTCTATCGGTTGCGGTTTCCCTTCGCGTGGTCGTGGCCGTGAGGCCGGCCCGCGCCGGCCGACCGTGTAATGGACGGTTGGAAAAAGGCAAAATCCGGGTGGTTGCCGGCCGCCGCGCCCTGCCACGCTCCCCCGTCAACCGTCAAACCAACCGCCCGCAACATGTCACAGGTCAAATTCTTCTCGAACGAACCGACGCCGCTGGAAATGCACAAGGTGCGCATCGTCCAGAAACTCAGCCTCGCGCCCATCGAACGCCGGCGGGAAGCCCTCGCCGAGGCGGGCAACAACACCTTTTTGCTCAAGAACCGCGACATCTTCCTCGACATGCTGACGGACAGCGGCGTCAACGCCATGAGCGACAAGCAACTGGCGGCCATGATGGAGGCGGACGACAGCTACGCGGGTTCGGCCACCTTCACCCGGCTCGAGACCCGGATCAAAGAAATCTTCGGCATGGAATATTTCCTGCCGACGCACCAGGGCCGCGCCGCCGAGAACATCATCTCCCGCGTGTTCGTCAGGCCGGGCACCATCGTGCCGATGAACTACCACTTCACCACCTCCAAAGCCCACATCGTGCTCAACGGCGGCGCGGTGGAGGAGATCATCATTGATGAGGGCCTGCGGCCCACGAGCGACCACCAGTTCAAGGGCAACCTGTGCACCGACAAGCTGGAGGCGCTCATCCAGCGGCACGGGGCGGACAAGATCGCCTACGTGCGCATCGAGACCGGCACCAACCTCATCGGCGGCCAGCCGCACTCGCTGGAAAACCTGCGCGCCGTCCGCCGGGTCTGCGACCAGTCCGGCCTGATGATCGTCTTCGATGCCAGTCTCCTGGCCGACAACCTGCACTTCATCAAGACGCGGGAAGCGGATTGCAAAGACATGAGCATCCGGGAAATCACCCGTGCCATCGCCGACCTGTGCGACATCATCTATTTCTCGGCGCGCAAGCTGGGCTGCGCGCGCGGCGGCGGCATTTGCACCAACCAAAAGGACGCCTACCTCAAGATGCGCGAGCTGGTCACCCTCTACGAAGGCTTCCTCACCTACGGCGGCATGTCCGTCCGCGAAATCGAGGCCATTGCCGTCGGCCTCGAGGAGACGATGGACGAGGACATGATCAGCCAGGGGCCGCAGTTCATCGAATACTTCGTCAATGAGCTGGATGCCCGGGGCGTGCCCGTCATCACGCCGGCGGGCGGACTTGGCTGTCACCTCGATGCCCTGCGCTTCCTGCCCCATGTGCCGCAAACCGAGTATCCGGCCGGGGCGCTCGCCTCCGCGCTCTATCTCGTGAGCGGCGTGCGCGGCATGGAGCGCGGCTCCATCTCCGAGCAGCGCGACCCCGACGGCAGGGAGGTCTATTCCAACATGGAACTGCTGCGGCTGGCCCTCCCGCGCCGGGTGTTCACCCTCTCGCAGATCAAATACGCCATTGACCGGATTGTCTGGCTTTACCAGAACCGCGAGCTCGTGGGCGGGCTGAAATTTGTTGAGGAGCCGAAAATGCTCCGCTTCTTCTTCGGCAAGCTGGCCACCACCAGCGATTGGCAGGGCCAACTGATGGCCAAGTTCAAGACGGATTTGGGCAGCAATCTTTGAACCCGGATTCAGCCGGAACGATGCCCTTCAAAACGGGGAGCACCCGCCTCCGGCGGGTGGTTTTAGGCGTCCCGCCGAAAACTGGGTTCCCCCTCTTCTCTGCACCACAAGGTCCGGGCTGGGAGGGTGGGAACGCGGGCCGCGTGCGCTCCCCTTCCACCTGCATCGTTCCGGTTCATGGACCCCGGAGGCGCAAGGCTGGAGCGGTTTCCGAAAAGCGGCGGCCGTTGGCCTCCACGAACGCGCCCTCTGTTTTCCTGAAGCTCCTTGTGTCGGGGCGCCCCCTCACCCGGCCTGCGGCCACCCTCTCCCCCACCGGGGGAGAGAATTGCCCGAAACGCAGTTCGCGCATTGAACCCCCGAACCGGACGGAGCGCCGGCGTCCTCGCCGGCTTTGCGTGTCCGATCTGCGAGGCGCTGCCATCCCGGCGACCGGGCGATGACCGGCCTGTGTTCGCCCAAAGTCGGCGGGGACGCCGGCGCTCCGGTTCGGGGAGAGCTTCGACCTCCCACATTGGACGCGCAGCGGGGCCAGGAACCTGCCCGACGGCCCCCTCACCCGGCGAGACGCCACCCTCTCCCCCCACCGGGGAGAGGGCAGGGTGAGAATTTTCCCAACCGACAGTTCGCGCTTTGAACCTCCGAACCGCAGCGCCGACGCCGTAGTGGGACAGGCGTCCCGCCTGTCTGGTGAGGCGTCCATTGGGTGTGAGTCCAGCGCGAGTTTGGCGGTGCCACCGGACAGGCAGGATGCCTGTCCCACTACCGGGTTCGGGGGGAGGGGGGCAGTTCATGGAAAGCGGGCGGTCCGTGGAAAGGAGCGCGGACAGATTGAGAGCGGCGCGCGGATTGGGCGTGGCGGCGGACGGGGACGTCCGCGCACCGGGGAAATGGAGCGCGGATGTCCGCATCCGCTGCAACGGGCGAAGGCACGGGGGGCGGAGCCGGGCGGCGGGGAAGCCGCCCTCACTTGCCAATGCAGAACTGGCTGAAGATCGAGTCCAGCAAATCCTCAGTGGTGGTCTTGCCGATGACTTCGCCGACAGCGTTGACCGCGATGTGGAGCTCGAGCGCCACGAATTCGAGGGACTGGCTGGCCAGCAGCGCCGCGCGGCCGCGTTCCGTCGCCTCTCTGGCCCGGCGCAACGCGTCCTGGTGGCGGGCGTTGATCATGACCTCGAGCATTTCGGCGGGCGCGTCGCCGGCCCACACCGCTTCCTTGATGGCGTCCTTCAACGCCTCGATCCCCTGCCCCGTGGCGCACGAGACCGCCACGGCCGTCCGCGCCGCTCGTTGGACGTGGGCGGTTGCTCCGGCTGTTTCTCCCGCCGGGGCATCCGCTTCCGCCCAGGCAGGCAGTTGCAGCCTGGGCGGCAGGTCCGCCTTGTTTCGGACCAGGATCCGTTTCCGCCCGGTGAATTCGCGGAGCAGGCGTTCATCCTCGGCGGTCAGCGGTTCACTGGCATCGAGCACATGCAGAATCAGTTCGGCCCGCGCCAGGGTTTCGCGGCTGCGGCGGATGCCTTCGCGTTCGATTTCATCGCCCGCGTCCCGCAGCCCGGCGGTGTCAATGAACACGACCGGAATGCCCCGCACGTTGGCCGTTTCCTCGATGGTGTCGCGCGTCGTCCCCGGCAGGGGCGAAACGATGGCGCGGTCGCGCCCGAGCAGTTGGTTGAGCAGCGACGATTTGCCCGCGTTGGGCCGGCCGATGATGGCCGCGCGCACGCCGCGCCGCAGCAACTGCCCCTCGTTCGCCGTGCGCAGCAGCGTGTCCATGAACTCCGTGCCGTCCGCCAGCCGCGCCGCGAGCTGGTCCCGCGTGTCCGGCGCGATGTCCTCGTCCGGGAAATCAATGTGCGCCTCGAGGTGCGCGAGCGTCCGGATGAGGTCGTCGCGCAACTGGTTGATGCGCTGCGACAATTTCCCGGCGAGTTGTTCCTCCGCCGCGCGCAACGCCAGTTCCGTCCGCGCGTGAATCACATCCGCCACCGCCTCGGCCTGCGCGAGGTCGAGCCGGCCATTCAGGAACGCCCGTTGCGTGAATTCGCCCGGCAATGCCAGGCGCGCGCCCGCCGCCAGCACGGTTTCCAGCACCGCCCGCGCGGGCAGCAAGCCGCCGTGGCAGGAAATTTCAATCGTGTGCTCGCGGGTGTAGGTGCGCGGGGCGCGCATCACCGCCAGCAAGACCTCATCCACCGCCGCGCCGTCCCGCACGATGTGCCCGTAATGCAGCGTGTGTGATTTACCCGTCGAGGGCGGCGACGCTCCGGCACGTGCCGGACGGAAGCAGACGTCGGCAATGGCCAGCGCCTGCGCGCCGGAAACGCGGATGACCGCCAGCCCGCCCTCGCCGAGCGGCGTGGCAATCGCGGCGATGGTGTCGTCAAACATCGCCCGCCTCGCTTTCCGCCGCCGCGTTGCGCGGTTCCGCCACGGTCGCCGGCCGCGGACGGCGGGACGCGGCTGGCGTCAGAAAAGTGTTCCGCGCGGCGTGGTAGCGTTTCCGGTCCCCGGCCCCGGTCCCGAAGTAACGCAGTGGGCGCAGTTCCATGCGCGCACCATAACCGGAAGGCCCGGACGGGCCAAGAACTTGGCATTGGCCGGCCGGTGCGTTTGGTGTCATGTTGCGCTCGTGCCAGCGACCCTGCCTTCGTTGACCGTCCGCCGGGCGGCCGCGCGCGGCCACTTCGACCACGGCTGGCTCGACACCCGGCACACCTTCTCGTTTGCCGACTACTACGATCCGGCGCACCTGGGGTTTCGTTGCCTGCGCGTGATCAATGACGACCGCGTGGCCCCGGGCCGGGGTTTTCCCACGCATCCGCATCGCGACATGGAGATTTTCAGCTATGTGCTGGCAGGCATCATTGAGCACCGCGACAGCCTCGGCAACGGGCGGCAACTTCAGCCCGGGCAGATTCAACTCATGAGCGCGGGAACGGGCGTGACGCACAGCGAGTTCAACCCCTCGCCCGTCGAGCCGCTGCACCTGCTGCAAATCTGGATCCGGCCCCGCACGCGCGGGCTGACTCCCCGCTATACCGAATGGCACCCGCGCCCGGAACACGAGCGCGCCGCGAAGGTGCTGGTCATTTCCCCCGATGGCCGCGATGGCTCGGCGACGATCCAGCAGGACGCTTTGGTTTATCGCCTGCGCCTGGCCGCCGGACAGACGGCGGAGCACCTTCTGAACGCCGGGCGGGGCGCCTGGTTGCAACTGGCGCGTGGCGAACTGTGGATGAACGGCGAGCGGCTGGCCGCCGGGGATGGCGCCCGCACGGAAACGCCCGGGCCGTTGACGTTCCGGGCGGAGGTGGCGGCCGAGGCGTTGCTGTTCGATCTGGCCTGAGCCGGAACGATGCCATTCAAAACGAAAACCACCTGCCAACGGCATCGTTTCGGCTGCGGCCGCTGGCGGCGGGACGGAGGTCGGACGCTGTCCGGCTCAGGGCGCGGGGATGAAAATCTTCTGCCCGACTTGCAGGGCGTTGGGCTTGAGGCCGGGGTTGGCCTTCAACACCTGGTCCACCGTCAGCTTCAGCCCGTGCTGTGCCCGGCAGGCGGCGACGATGCCGGACAACGTGTCGCCGCTTTGGACGGTGTATTCAAACCCCTTCTCGGGGGTGGCGGGGCGGGTTTCATTGCGGGGCGGATCGGGATTGACGCGGGGCCGGCTGCTGCCGGCGCTGCTGCTCATCGTGCGGCCAATTTTTTCGATTTCCTTGAGGATGAGGTCGCGGTCGTCGGCGCGTTTGCGGTCCACCTCGCGGAGTTTGGCGGCCAGGTCCTTGACGTCGTCGGTGGAGGCAAAATCCCCGGCGGGTTTGGCGGCCTGTTCGCGCACTTCGCGGAGTTCGCGGGTGATTTCGGTGAGGCGTTTCTGGAGTTCGACGTTGCTGGCCTGGAGGGTCTCGAGGGCGGCCTGGAGGCGGTTGAGGCGTTCCTCGGTGGCGGCGTCCTGCGCGCGGAGCGGCAGGGCCAGCAGAAGCAGGGCGAGAGCGGCGAGAATCAGTTTCATGGCCGGACAATAGAAACGCCGGCCCCGCCGCGCAAGGGCGGCGGGACTTCCCTTTTGGCAGACGGGCGTTAGGCTCGGCGCATGAGCAGTTGCATCCTGACCGTTGGGGCGTCCAAGCGCATCGGGTTCATTTCCACGCGGTTTCAGGGAACGGACGGCGTCACGTTGGAGGCGAAGAAGTGGGCGCACATTCTGGAGGGCATGGGGCACGAGTGTTATTGGATGGCGGGTCTGCTCGACACGCCGCCGGAACGCAGCCATCTCTCGACACTCGCCCACTTCGGCCATCCGCAGGTGCTCGAATTGCAGAAACGCCTATTTGGCGTCACCACCCGTTCGCGCGCCACGACGGACGAAATCCAGGCCATCAAGAACCGGCTGAAGGACGAGCTTTACCGATTCATCGAGCGGTTCCGCCTCGAGGTGCTGATTCCGCAGAACATTCTCGCCATTCCCATGCACGTGCCGCTCGGGCTGGCGATGACCGAGGTGCTGGCCGAGACCGGCCTGCCCGCCATCGCGCATCATCACGACTTCGCGTGGGAACGGGAGCGGTTCGTGGTGAGCGCGGTGAACGATTATCTGCGCGCGGCGTTCCCGGGCGCGCTGCCCGGTGTCGAGCATGTGGTCATCAATTCCATGGCGCAGAAGGAAATGGCGCGGCGCTGCAGCCGTTCCGCCGCCATCATTCCCAACGTGCTCGATTTCGAGACGCCGCCGCCGGGCCTGGATGATTACAACCGCGACCTGCGCGCGGAACTGGGCCTGCGGGAGGACGACTGGCTCATCCTCCAGCCCACGCGCGTGGTGGCCCGCAAGGGCATCGAGCACGCCATCGAACTGGTCCGCCGCCTCCACGACCCGCGCGCCCGCCTGGTCATCAGCCATCCCGCCGGCGACGAGGGCGACGCGTATCCGCAAATGCTCCGCGACCGCATCGCCGACGCGAAGATTGACGTGCTGTTCATCGCCGACCGCGTGGGCGAGCGCCGCGGGCGCACCGCCGACGGGCGGAAGATTTACACGTTGTTCGACGTGTATCCGCACGCGGACCTGGTGACCTACCCGAGCCATTACGAGGGCTTTGGCAACGCGTTTCTCGAAGCGGTCTATTTTGGCAAGCCGGTGGTGGTGAACACCTACGCGGTGTATGCGCGCGACCTCGCGCCGCTCGGGTTCAAGGTGGTGGAACTGCCGCAACTGGTGACGCGCGAGGTGGTGGACCAGACCCGCGCCGTGCTCGAGAACCGGGAAATGCGCGAGGGCTGGGCGCGCGCCAATTACGACCTCTGCCTCAAGCACTTCTCCTACTCCGTCGCGCGTCGCAAACTCGCTGCCCGCCTCGCAAATCTTTTTGGCGAAGGGGTGTGACGCGGCAGCGTCCCGGCGGGGAGCCGGGTGGCCAGCGAACCGATGGCCAGCGCGGCCTCGAGCATTTCCGCCGGGGAACGCCGGTCGAGCAAGGCCTGCACCGCCGCCGCCAGCAGCGCGTCGCCCGCGCCGAGGGTGTGCAACGGGCGGACCGGCGGCGGCGTGGCCTGGAGGCGCAAGTTCTGTCGGGCATTCACCAGCCACGCCGGGCGTGCGCCACGCGACACCAGCACCCAGCCGCGCGTGCGTTTGGACATTTCCGTGGCGAAGCGCAGTAAGGCCGCCCCGCTGCGGCCCGCCCCCAAACCTTCCGCCCGCGCCCACTCGCCCAGTTCGTGTTCGTTGGGCTTCACGAGCAGCGGCCCGGCGGGCACGGCGGCGCGTAAGGCCGGCCCGTCGCAATCCAACACCACCGGCACGCAGGCGCGGCGGGCCTGGCGAATCAACCGGGCGTAGGTGGTCACGGCCACGCCACGCGGCAGGCTGCCGGAGAGGATCAGCAAACTGGCCCGGCGCAACGCCACCGTCAGGACGCGTTCGAGACGCCGCCATTCCACCGCCGACAATTCCGGTCCGAGCGGATTGAACCGAAGCTGTCCCTGGACGCGGGTGGAGATGATGACGTTGGTGCGCGTGGTTCCGCGAATCGGCACCACGCGGGCGGGGAGGCGTTCGGCGCGGAGCGCGGTGGCGAGTTCCGCGCCGCTGGAACCGCCGAGCGGCAGCAGGAGGCGCGGGTTCGCGCCGAGGTGTTGGAGCCAGCGGGCGACGTTGACCCCCTTGCCGCCCGCCCAGCGGCGTTCGCCGAGGACGTTGTTTTTCTCCTCCCAGCGGACAGTGTCCACGCGCCAGTCCGCGTCCATGGAGGGGTTCAGCGCGAGGACGAGGGGGTGTTTCATGCGCCGCTCATGGCAACCGCACAAGCCGGTAGAAGCGGGTGGCGCCGAAGCCGCCGGTTTCGGCACCGTCATCCGTGAAGGTGAACTGGCCGCTGATGCTGGTCACGGGATTGCCGGCCACAAAGGGCGTCCAGTTCGCCGGATTCAACGAGTCGGTCCATTCCACCTGGAACTGCGCGTCCACCGGGCCGAACCACGTCAGCGTCATGCCGCCCGGGCCGAACGAGAAACTGCTGATGACCACGGGCGTGGTGGAGGTGGTGTCCACGGGCTTGCCCTCGACGACGCGGAAGTAGTTGAAGGCCGAGGGCCACGGGAGGCACCAGGTGGTGGTGGTGCCCACGGCGGTGATGACGGGGGAAACGGTGGTCCAGGCCGGGTCCAGCAGTCCGGCCTTGCCCTGGACGTAGTAATGAACGCCCGGCAGCGAGGTCCAGGTGATGCACCAGGTGCCCGGGGACACCAGTCCGTTGGTGAGGATGACGATGGGCCGACCGGTCGCGGGCCATTCGGTGGCCAGCACATTGAAGCTGGCCGGGCCGGGCGAAATCTTCACCACCGTCAGGAACCAGTCGCCCGGCGAGAGCGCGACGGGCGTGGAGTTGGTGAGGATGACGATGAGTTCGTCGTTCGTGCCGGGGCGGGCGCTGCGGTAGTCGTAGTTGAACAGGTCGGGCAACGGCAGGCCGCGGCGGGCGACGAGGGTGAAGTCCCCGCTGGCGGCGAAGGTTTCGAGTTGGAGGCGCGCGGCGGCGGCGGTGGCGGGATAACGGAAGAAATTGGCGGTGCCCGGCGGGCGGGCGTTGGTGGCAGTGAACGGGATGCCGTTGGTCAGGGTGATGATGGGCGGCAGCGCGTTGGTGAACTCGGTGGCGGTCAGGCAGTAGCCGGCGGGCGTGATCGTGGGATTGACGACGGCAAGATACCAGGTGCCGGGGGTGAGGGGCACGGGCTGGCTGTTGGGGAGAATCAGGATTTCCTCGTCGAGCAGGCCGGGGTTGAGGCTGGCGTAGTCGTGGAGGAACGGTTGCGGCAGCGCGGCCCGGCGGGCGAGGAGGTTGAGGTTGCCGCCCAGGTTGGTGAGCGCAAAGGTGACGGCGGTGGCGTTGGTGGAGACGTCGTAACTGAAATAACGGGGCACGCCGCCGGCGGGCTGCGTGGCGCAGCAGGGCACGCCGTTGGTCAACCCGGTGATGTTGTAATCCACACGGTAGCTGAGCGTGGCCGGTCCCGGGTTGTTGTTCTGGGCGCGGAGGTAGTAGCGCTGGCCGGGGCGCAGGAGCGGGGGCGGCAGCGAGCCGTCGGCGGCGAGCGTGACGGACGCGGGGCCGGTCGAGGCGGGGATGATTTGGGTGTCCGGCGGGTTGACGCCCTGGGGCGCGCCGTTCTGGTTGAACCAGATGGCGACGGGCGCGGTGGCGCTGAGGAGGGTGTTGGTGGCGAACTGCGCCCACACCGGCACGTCCACGATGAAATACTGGAAGCCGCCGGGCGGCACGGTGACGGTGACGGGCACCCCGTGTTCGAGGGCGAGGGCGGAGACGGGTTCGACCTCGAAGATGAAGCCGAGGTTCCACGCGAGCAGTTCGGGCGCGGGGTTGGTGGCGCCGACGCGGGTGTCCCAGACCTCGAGTTTCCAGTCGCCCCGGGCGTCGGTGCCCCGGAAGGCGGTCAACGGTTCCTCGGGGAGGTAGATGCCGGAGGACTCGACGAGTTCCACCAGCTCGAAGGAATCAAACAACACGCCGTGGTCGCCGACGGTGGTGGAGCGCAGTTCGAGCAGGGTGGTCGCGCCGGTGGCGAGGAACGGCACGGCCCGGCGCCGCCAGTCGAGCGCGGTCCAGGTGTTGGTGAGATCGGCGGTGATGACGGTGGTGACGTTACCGATCCGGACCTCGGCGGTGGGCGGTATGCCGGACGGAATGCCGTCCGGGTTGCGGGACCAGGCGAAGTTGAGGACGTATTGGCGGCCCGGGATGGTGGCGAGGTTGGTCACCACGGTGCCGGTCGCGTTGGTGCCAACGCCGTTGAGATCAAGGCAGAACAGGCCGCTGTCGGGCGTAAGGCCAAAGGTGCCGGCCTGGAGCCAGTCCACCGAGCCGCCGCTGACGAACCAGCCCTCCGCGAAGTAATCCCCCGCCGCCACGGTGGCCGTGCCGGTGCCGCCCTCGAACCCGCCACTCCAGATGACGGCGGAATTGGTCTCGGGCCGGAAGGGCGGGCGGCCAAACTTGATGGGCGTGGTGGTGAGGTTGGTGCGCTCGGTGAACCGTGCGTAGAGATAGCCGGCGGAGACGGTTTCGAGGGAGTAGGTCCACTGGGTGGTGGCGTTGGTGTTGCCGTCCTGGTTGATGACGACCACCAGTTCGGTCGAGGCCCCCGGGCCGTAGGTGAGGGTGAAAGTGTTCGAGCCGGTCAGTTCGGTCGTGGGCACGAGCGGCACGCCATCATAGTAGATCGTCAACGTGTCCGGCACCTGGAAGAAATCGTAGGTGAACCGCACGCTGCCCTGGGTGGCGCCGGTGTCGAAGGCGTTGGTGACGGCGGCCGGGCCGCCGTTGGTGCCGAAGCTGAAGGCGTTGGTGTTGACGAGGTCCGCGCCGAGGCCGGCGGGTTCGAGGCCGCCGCGGTTCTCGAAGAGCAGGACGCGTTCGCCGTTCGGGCTGACGAGCTGGAGGGCGAGGTCGGAAACGCGCGGGTGGTCGAGGCGGAGGGCGGCCTCGACGGTGATGACTTTTTGGTCGTTGGTCACGGTGAGGACGCTGTTGGTGACGGCGTCATCGAGCAGCCGTTCGGGGCCGAACCGGCTGAAGACGACCGGCACGGGTTCCTCGCCGGAGATGGCCACCGCGAGCCGCACCTGCTGCTCGATGCTGTTCGGGTTATAGACGCCGATGTAGTAGCGGCCCGCCTGCAACGGGGGCAGGTCGGCGGGCGTCAGGGTCAGGCAGCCGGCGGGCGGGATGACGGTGAGCTTCTTGTCGTATTCGGTGAAGGTCGGGAAATCCCCGCGCCGGAGGTAGAGGTCCACAGGCAACGGCGTGCTCGAGAGATTGGTGAGGCAGACGGTGAGATTGGTGCTGCCGGGCGGGACACTGATGGTGGCATAGGCCCAGGATTCGGGGCCGACGTTCAGCAGGAGGTCTTCGCCTTCGTCGAGCAGGTTCGGCTCAAGCTTGATGGTGAGGCCGTCCACCTGGCCGACCATGCCGGGGGCGTCGTCAATCATGGTAAGCAGCCACAGGCCGACGCCTTCCTGGCCGACGAAGTTGCGGAGGCTGCCGGGGCCGTCGGTGGGGCCGACGTCGGGCAACGGGAATTCGCCGCTGTCGTCGTAGCGGCGTTCCTGGGTGAAGTCACCATTGCCGAAGGTGTGATTGTTGAGGACGGCGAAGGCGTTGTTGTGGCTGAGGTTGCCGAGCAGGTCGCCGAAGTTCTCGTGGGAGATGGTATTGGTGACGATGACCTTGCGGACGGTGATGGGCGTGGTGGCGATGGCGAACATGAAGCCCGCGCCGGGATTGGCGGGCGAGCCGTCGGGCACGAGCACGGGGGCGGGGAAGCCGCGCAGGTAGCGGTTGCCGAAGGCGTCCTCCTCGTCGAAGGGCAGTTCGCTGAACCCGGCGAACAGGCCGAACTCGGCGGCCATCTGGTCCTCGGCCTTGACGGCGATGTAATAGACGGCGGGCACGGCGTTGGAGTAGGTGATGATTTCGGTGCCGCCGCGGGAGCGGGATTGGTCGGCGGCGGCGAGGGCGGCGGGGTCGAGGTTGGTGATGGCCGGGTTGAGCGAGACGTAGAGGTCAATGTCCGCCTCGGGGCGGGCGTATTCGGCCTCGAGCCGGGCGCGGACGCCCATACGGGGGACGGCGAGGTTCGGCGGCTGGAAGGTGAGGAAGACGGCGTTGGTGAAGCCGGCGACGTTCGAGATCGAGTAGAAGCGCCATTGGTTGGTGGCGCCGTCCAGCGTGACGAGCGTCGAGGCGCTCGCGCCCACGCGCTGGTTGAGCAGCGGCAGCGGCACGACGGTGTTGGTGATGACGGTGAACTGCCGCGTGTCGGCGGTGACCACCGACTGTTCGGTGACGGTGAGCGCGCCGGGGATTTCGCGGTCGCCGCTCGAGATGACGAGGGCGTAGTCCTGGACGATGGCATTGGTGTTGGCGGTAACGCTGTTCACGTTCACGGCGCGGGCGCGGACGGTGACGCTGTAACCGTTGGTGCTGGCGAGCGGCGGGGCGATGAAGACGTTTTCGACGTTGTTGACGGAGTCGAAAAGCGGCAGCGCGTTGGTGTCCCACGGCGCGTTGAAAGCGCCGAAGGTGATGTCGTTGCCGAAATAGACCGCGCCGGTGGCGAGGTTGGTGACGACGAGGTCGAGGTCGTTGACGAGCTTGAGGCCGGCGGCGGGGTTGCCGGGGGGATCGGTCCAGACCAGCGTGACGCGGAGCGGGCGGGTGTCCGCGCCATTGGCCAGGGTGACGCGGCGGGTGTGGGACTGGCCGGTGGCGAGGGCGTTGGTGGGGTTCTGGTCGAACAGCGCGAGCGCCGTGGCGGGGCCGGGGTTGTTGGTGCCGGGCAGGATGGTGTCCAGGCGCGGCAGGCCCCAGCCCTGGTGATTGACCGCCGAACGGGTCTGGAGGTCGTAAATGGGGGCGAGGTTCCGCGCGCCGTTGATGACGAGCGCCTTCATCAGCGCGGGGCTGTTGGTCCGGGCGAGGCGTTGCTCGAAGTATTCCTGCAGGAGCGCGAGCAGGCCGGAGATGCCCGGCGCGGCCATGCTGGTGCCCGTCTCAAAGCGGTAGTTCGGCCCGAGCGCGTCGTTCAACACCTTCAACTCGCGGTTGTAGTCCTCGAGGTTGTTGGTGACGGTGATTTCGGCGCGCAAATCGAACGTGATGGCCACATTGGTCGGGTTGGCCACGGCGTAGAAGTAGCTGCCGGGGGCGTTGAGCGGCGCGTCCGGCGGCAGGGAGACGCTGTTGAACCCGAGGAAATCGGCGGCGGTGGGCCGGGCGCCCTCACGGACGAACAGCGGCAGGTCGAGCACCGGATTGGTGCCGCGCGGGCGGTGCGTGGCGATCAGGCGGAGGCCGATGGCGTTCGCGGGGACGAAGACGGAGTATTGGTTGGTCGCGCCGGGGTTGAGCGTCAGCCCGGGGAAATTCTGCGCCGTGGTGTTGGTGATGCTGTAATACGCGACCTGGTCCCAGTCGGTGGACTGCGCGGAAACGACGAACGAGCCGGGGGCGACGACGTCGGGCTTGAAGCGGCCCGACTCGCCCTCGATGCCGACACCGACGTTGCCCCGCCCCGAGTAGGACGCGACCTGGTAATCGCTGTCCGTGCCGCCCAGCCAGACGGCGGTCTTGTTGGTCGAGGGGAGGATGTAGGCCTCGTTGGTGATGCCGCGCTGCTGTTCGATGGCCCCGACGGCGATGACGTTCTTGCCATTGGCGGGGGAACGCACGGTGCCGGCGGAACCGCCGAGGCCGAGTGCATCGCCGCCGCCCTCGTTGCCGGCGGCAAAGACGAACAGCACGGGCTGCGAACCGGGCACGCCCGGCAGCGCGTCGCGCACCGCCGCGTCGTAGCTGGCGGCAAAGATGTCGTAACTGTAGCTGCCGCCGATGCCCCAACTGTTGTTCGAGATGAGGATGTTGGTGCGGGCGATGGTTTCCTGCGCGTAGGCGTCCGTGCCCAGGGTGGCGACCCGCCCCGGGCCGAGGTAGAGGCTGAAGAGGGACGCGCCGGGGGCGAGGCCGCGGAAGTTCGCGCCGGGCACCGAGCCTTGCGGCGGGTTGCTGACGGTGGCCGAGGAAACGCCGCTGCCGGCGAGGATGCCCGCGACGTGCGTGCCGTGGCCGTCGGTGTCCACCAGCGCCAGCGGCGTGTCCCCCGTCACGCGGCCCGTCAGGTCGGGGTGGTTCGCATCCACGCCGGAGTCGCTGATGTTCACGACGACGTTGGTGCCGGTGAGGCCGAGGAAATTCGTGGGGACGAGGCTGTTGGCGCTGACGCCGAGGGTGACGCGCAGGAGGTCGGTGGCGCTGACGCGGACGGACGCGCGCTCGATAAGTTGCACGCCGTCAAGGCCGGCCAGCGTCACCAGACTGTCGGGCGCGGGGCTGACGAGGACCACGGGGCCGAAGGGCGAGGCGGCCTCGGCCATGATGTTCGCGCCGGTTTGGAGGATGGCTTCGCGGGTGGCGTTTTTCGCGTCGGCGAAGAGGACGAGGTTCAAATAGGTGCCGGCGGGGAGCGGCTGTTGTTCGACGGCGAGGGGCAGCAAACCGGCCTTGAGTTTGTAGAACGGCTCGAAGGGCAGCGCGGCGCGCACTTCGGGCTGGGTTTGCAACCACGCGACGCGCGCGGCGGAACCGCGCACGAGCCAGGCGTTCGGCGGCAGATACGCCACCGGCGTCACCCCCGCCTCGCGCAGGCGCGCGCGGAAGGCGTCATCCACCAGACCCCGCGCCTGGACCATCCACGACGCGGTTTCGGCGGGGGCGCGGAGGTGCGCGGGGATTTCGGGCAGCGGGAGCGCGGTGTCGAGCGTGGCGTTCTCGAGCAGCAACGCGGATTCGCGGCGCGCGAGCGTGGTGAGTGATTCGGTGGTGTTGCGGAGGCGGTAACGCGCGAATTCGGCGGCCAGCGCGGCGGGCGTGACGGCGGCGGCGTTGGTGGCGGACAACCGCGGGAGGGCGGGCGCGGTCATGCCGGGCCGGGCGGCGGCCAGCGGGGGCGGCGACTGCGGGGCGACCGCGCGCGGACGCACGGCCAGCCAGAGGCCGGCGAGGCCCAGCACGCCGACCACCGTCCAAATCATCGGTTTTCTGAACATAAGCTTCTTCTCACTTTCCGGACTGCCGCAAGCGCGCGGATTTTATTCCGCGCCAGGCCCGCAACCTCGCCCGCTGCGGAGGCATTCCGCGCTCCGGCGTTCCGGCCTTGGGCAGGCTGTCCACGGCACCCGCAGGCAGGCTGCCTGCGCTACCTGGCCCGGATATTTCACACTCCTGGGGCCGGAGCGCCGGTTGGTAACCGGCTCTCGCGGAAAAACGTCCAAAGCCGGTCACAGACCGGCGCTCCGCTCGGTCGGCATTTCGTGCGGAGTGTGAAATATCCGGGCCAGGGCGCCTCAAAGATCAATCCGGCGGCAAAATGTTGAAACTCTCGACCACCGCGCGGGGCTGCCGGGGCGCGCCCTCGATGCGGACGACGGTGCGGGTCGCGAACTCGGCGGTGACCTGGTAATTCGCGCACAGGCCGCGGAACGGGCCGGTGGTGACGATGGAGCGGTCGGCGGGTTTGAGCGCCTGGCCCCAGGCGTAAATGGTGAAGCGCGGCGTTTCGTTGCCCCGCAGCAGCCCCATCAACATCTGCGGCAGCCGTTCGTAGGTGGCGTCATCAATGCCGCGCTCGAGCTGGAAGGCTGACGAGCGGTTGAGCAGCGGCGATTCGAGGGTGAGTTCCGGCGTGGCGAGCACGTCGGCAGCGCGGCGGAACGTGCCGTTGAAGGTGTTCGTGTCGCCGCGCGTGCGCTGGATGCCGGCCCAGATGCGGTGGACGATGGAGTTGGTCGGGTCCACGTCCACACCCGCCGGTTCGATCCGGAAGGGCGCGATGAAGTTCGTGCGGAAGTTCAGCGAGAGATTCAACTGCGCGTCCGTCGCGGTGTTGGTCAGGCCGATGACGCCGCTCAAGAGGGCGGACCACGCGGCGAGGCCGTCCTGGTTCACATTCAACTGGCCGCGCGTGGCGTCCTCGTTGACTGCGGCGGTGAAGACATCGAACAGCAGCCGGTCGTAAATGGGCCGGGAGAACGTGGCCTCGGGGATGCCCTGCCGCTGGCGGGTGTGGCCGGTGTAGTTGGTCCAGACCTGCGGGGTGACATCGGCCGATTTCATGTAAATCGTCTGCCATGGGGTGCCGCGATGGACGCGCCCGAGCCAGCCGACCGACGGGTAGGCGTTGGTGGGAAAGTCCCAGTCGTCCGAGCGCCGGACGTTGGGGTCCTTGAGCGCGACGTTCATGCGGGTGTTGGCGAAGCCGCGATCCTTGCTCCACGGCTCGTAGCGGTCATTCAGCTTGCCGAGGTTGTCAAAAAAGACCACGGGATCGTTGATTTTCTTGATGGTAATGCCATCTCCCAGAGCCGGGCTGATGAGGTCGTCAACCATGTAATGCACCAAGGGATCGTTGGCTTGCAGGCGAATCTTCCGCTCGATTCTTCCGGAAGGCGTGTAGGGGGCCTGCATTTCGAGAGCAGTCAGGACGCGGTTGTCGACGAGCGCACTGAGAGCCGATTGGCCGCAAAATTTTCGGAAAGTTTGGATAGCGTGGTCTTTGCTGGGAAAACCAGCAAAATTGACCCAAGTGGCCGCCGGACCGACGGGTGCCCCGAGGGATTCAAAAATCTGGTTGTTCACGCCTTGTGGCAATGCGCCCAGCGTATTGCCGCCCAAACGCGCCCGATCCCAGAATTTCACGTCGGCCGCCGTGTTCTTGTCGGTTCGGCTCAGTTGATTGATCAAATTGATGTCGCCTTCGTTGTAGGCGAGGTGGACATAGTCGAGAATGTTTCCAGACCGATCCACGATGGCAAAGAGAATGCGGTGCTGAAGGGCAAGGTGAATTTCGGGGATGTGAAAAACGCCAGCCGGGCCGAAACCGTTGGCCGTGAAGGGCCCCCCGTTCATGATGTTCAAATTGGGTTCCAGGAAAGGCTGTCCGCTGGCTGGCATGCGCAAGAGGGAGTTTGTCACAAAGACGAAATTGGTCTGCAAGGGCAGGATGAAATTACCCGGAACCGGGGTTTCGATGCCGGGGCTGACTCCGGGCCAAACGTTCGTTGTAAACCGGTTGCCGAGTGCGAAATTCATCAGGCGAAAATTCCAGCGGTCGGGTTGCAGCACATCGTTGGTGTGCCGGAGTGAGGCGGTGAAAAAGTTGGTCACATAGATGTCCACGCCCACGCCGAACGCGTTTTGATAAGAGTTCCAAGCCTCAAAGCCGAAGGCGTTGGAAACGCCCACGATGAAAAGCTGGTTCGTTTGATTGGGCAGCACATTGGCATTGGTGGAAGGCCGCCGCAGGGCCACCTTGCGGATCAATTGGGACGCGCTATACAGGGCGTATTCATTAAAATTTGGCAGTCCCTTCCGGGCACCCACCACCAACGGCACGCCGAGAATGCGATCGTTCGGCTCCACAGCGTCCGCCACCCCGGGAACATTCAAATCGCGCAGCGGGAACGATGATACGACATCCCAACGCCCCTCCCCGTTCGGCCCAGCAAGCGCAAATCCCGCGATGTAGATGTCGGACCTTCCATCCACATTCCGTCGGGCAAAGACCGGACGAAATACTAGCGGGATGTGGTCGGTTTGAGGTGTCTTGAGGCTGGCGGGGCGGGCGCTGACGTCGGTGACGTTCGCCGCCACCTGCATGAGGCGGTGCAGCACGGGGGAATAGACGAACTGGTTGCTGACCAGCACGGGCAGGTTGGTGAGCGCGAGCGGGGCGTTGACGTTGAACAGAATCCGGTTGAGCGCGGGATCGGGGAAGTTCGCGCGGAGCAGGCGGTCCACGGCGTTGGTGAAGAACTGGAGCGGCTCCCAGGCAAGGAAATTGGTCTGCGCGTCGGGCACCGTCACGCCGGCGGCGCTCACATTGACGTAGTTCAGGTGGAGCTTGTTCGTGGGCTGCTCGGGGCCGGTGTCGGTGCCCAGTTGGGACAGCAGGCGGTAGAAGGTGTAGCGGTCGTAGGACGCGGGCAACCGGCCGGCCACGGAGAGGCGGTTGGTGAAGTCCACCGAGGTCTTCGCCGGATCGAACAAATCGTGCAGGCTGGTGAAGTGGTTCGTGTTGGGCGCGCCGGACCACGGGCGGAGGGTGAGGCCAAGGTCCGGGTCGGTCAGCGGCCGGTCGCGGCCCGTCATGAGCGGGCCAACGCCATAGCCGTCCACGAAGTCGTTGATGAAGGCTGTGGTGCCGGGGGCACCGAACAGGGCCTGGACGCTGCGGAGGGTGTTGAAGTTGCGGCCATAGCGGTAGCTGACGAGGTCGGCGGCGTTCTGGAACGCGACGCCGGTGCTGAGGCCGGGGTTGGGATTGTAAAGGTATTGGCCGCCCGGCGGGTTCCACAGGTTGGTGTTCAGGTCGGTGAGAAAGGCGGCAAGGTTCAGTTCCCAGGTGCCGAAGCCCATGTTGCGACGGAAGCCATCCTGCAAGGGGCCGTTCTGCTTGGCCTGGTTGTGAATGGCGTTCAGGTCGAGCGTCTTGCCCGAAGGCACGGCGATCCAGGCGAAACGGCTGACAAACCGGTTGTTCGGCCCATGCGGGCGGTCGGTGCGGTCGAGGATGCCGATCCACTCGGGGTCGCCGACGAAGTTGTTGGTGACGGGGACGAGATTGCCGTTGGTGTCGGTGATCAGGACGAAGTTGCCGAGGCGGTCGAATTCGGGCAGCGGGCCGTTGGTGTCGAAGACGCCGTTGCGGTTCAAATCGAGCCAGAAACGGAAATCGAGCGGGGCGTTGGCCTGCGTGCGGTTGGTGCGGACGAAGACGGGCGGGCGCGGGCTGTAGTAAAGGTTGGCGAGGTTTTGCAGGAAATCATTGCCGGCCACCGGCGCGCCGTTGGCGTAGTCATAATTGACATTCGTGAGGAAGGTGTTGCCGGGGATGAAGCCGGGCGGGTTGATGAAATTGGTCGAGACGCGGAGGTCGTAGGCGAAACGGTTGGTGGTGCCGAGCATTTGCGCGAGCAGTTCGGCGCGGGCGCGTTCGACGGCGGCCTCGGCGGCGAGGCGGGCGACGGATTGCTCGACGGTGTTGGCCACCGCGCCGCGCTCACGCCGGGCGAGGAACAGGAACGCCACCGCGAGGAAGGTGATGACGGACAGGAGAATGAGCGTGACGATGAGCGCGATGCCACGCTCGGAGCGGGCTGGGCGGGCGGAGATGAGCGGGGCCACCCGAACGCCCGAGCCACAGCGTAGCGCAGACAGCTTGTCTGCGGGTAGCTCGGGCAGGCTGCCCGAGTGGGCAGCGGTTGGGATGGAAGACGGCAAGGCACTGGGAGCAAGGCTGCTCCCAGAACCCGCAGGCTGGCAGCCTGCGCTGCTTTCAAGGCCATTAAACCCTGGGGAATATCCAACACCCAACATTGGTCGCGGGCAAGGGCCAGGAACCACACGGCGTGCTGCCGGGCGTCCCGCCGGCAGAAACTGACTTTTCTGAATGGAGCTGCCGACCGGAGGCACGGCAGCACGCTGAGGCTCTTGGGAAATCAGAACGTCCGTCCCGTTGCCGTGCGTTGGGAAACCGCCGGGCGTGGCAGAAACAGGAAAGTGGCAGGCGGGCAGTTTCATTGGAACAAGGCAGGGTCGGCGTGGCGGAGCGGCACGCGTTGGCGGAAAATTTGCACCTGATTGGCGCGGTTGCGGAGGTATTGCTCCTGCGCCGGCGACGGCAGCGCGCGGGCGCGTTCGACGGCGGAGCGATCGAGGATGCCGAGTTCGATTTCGACATGCGCGGGCAGCGCGGCGCTGTAGTAGAGGTGCCGTTCGAGCGCGCCGCCAGCTTCGTAGAACACGGACGCAAGCAGATTGCTGTAGGGCGGCTGGCCCACCACGAACGGCTCGATGGGCCGGCCCAGATGGTCATAGAGGCGGAAGCGCAGATGCACCACGCCCTCCATGATCGAGTTGGTGACGATGGTTTGCGGCGTGCGGAAGCTGTCAATCTGCCGGCTGGTCAGGGTGCCCAGCACCGAGACCTCGAAGGCATCCAGCGCCGAAGCGCCGCGTTCGGTGCGGCAGAGCGTGCCGACGGCGTTGTTGCCCAGCACCGCGTAGCTCACGCCCTTCCACCGCTGGCCGTCGCGGATGAGGAACACGATGTCCTGCTGATGGTTGGTGCGGGTGAAATTGCCCCCCGGCAGGTTCTGAATGAGCGCGGGAGTGCCGTTGGTGCGGACGATGAAGTTGACGGCGCGGGAGCCGAGCACGGGGCCGGCGGGCAGTTTGCAGGGTGTGGCCTGTTCGATTTCGCGGGCCATCATTTCCAGCGCCGCGCGGCCCGCTTCCATTACGTCCGTCTGGGTGACGCCCAGCCGGAAGGCCCGCTGCGTCTGCCCGAACATCACCAGCAGCCCGAGCACGATGACGGACATGAGCGTGGTGGCGATCATGACCTCGATGAGGGAGAAGGCGGAACGTGATCCGTGACGCGTGACCCGTGACGCGTGACGGGTGACGGGGCGTCCGTCAGGCTCCGGCGATGAGCCGGGGCCGCAATGATGCTGGCGCGGGAAAGGGTTCATAGGTGACGCCCGTTGCCATCGGGATTGAGGTAGAAGAAAAACATGTCGTCGTCGGTGCGGCTGGGAACGGGGAACGCGCCCATCGCACCACCCACCTGGGTGCGAAAAATGAGCCGGGCGTTGCCAAAGTTGGTGGGCATTCCGAGGTTGCGGTCCAGCGGCGGAATCAAGGGCCAGGCGAACACGAGCCGGACGTCGTGCAGGTTGCGGGCGAACGCGCTGCCCACGTCGTTGGTGTATTGCTGGAAGTAGTCCGTCAGGTTGGGCGGGGTAACTTCGGAAATGAGCCGGTAGCCGAAGGTCATGTCCCGCACGGGGTTGTCCCGTGTCACTTTCTCGGTGGCGGCCCCGCTGGCGGCACGGACAAAGGCAACGACATGATTGCTGATCAGCCCCCGCTCGCTGGGTTGATAGCGCGGCGTCGAAAGCAGGCCGATGATGTTGGCGGGTTCGGTCAGGTCCACCAGCGCGCCATTCGCCCGGCCCACTTCGCCGACGATGGTAGGCAGTGGTTGGGAGTTCACATAATTCGGCGGCAGGAACAACGTCCGCGTGACCGTGATGCGTTCGAAGAGGTTGGTGAGTTCGTCGTTGCCGCGGTCGCTGCCGCGCAGGGCGTTCAGGATGAGCGTGGCGTCCTGGTTGATGATGGTTTCCTCACGGTTTTCCTTCTGCACGTTCAACCCGGCGGGCAGCACGCCAATGATGGCCACGAGCGCAAAGCCGACGATGGCCAGGCAGAGCGCAATCTCCACCATCGTGAAGGCGGCGGTGCGGACGCGGGGAGTGGCGGCGAAGGTTTTCATCGTTCGATCCCAAACACAGGTTCAACCACGGACGGACAAGGACGGACACGGTTGGGGCGGGCACCGGCGCCACGGCCTTGGAGTGCGCGGACTGGTCCGCGCTTTGCAAGCCCCCTCTGTCCGCCCCGCCCGTTGACGAACTCCCCGGTCCTGCGGGTCGCCGAGTGCCACGCTTGAAACGGCCGGCACCTGGACTGGCCAGGCGTTTTGAAAAAGCGGCGACCAGTCGCCGCACTCCAAAGCATCGCCGTCGCCACGTGAACGGGCGTCATGGTCATGCGGATGCACAGGGATACAGGCGCGGAATTGATTCCGCCAACCGCCGGCGGCACGGGGACGCCGCGGAATGAATGCCGCGCTCCGCGCTGCTTCAGGGTGATGGTTCCATCCGTGTTCATCGGTGGTGCTCCGTGGTGGAAAATCAAAAGCGGGCGCGTTCGATGCGCGCCCGTCCCGTGAGCGAATCCACCCGGATGTGGTTCGAGATGGTGACGGAATTGTTGGGCGGATTCTCGCGGGCCTCGGCCAGCCACGGCGGGCCGCTGCGCCGAGGGGTCACGCTGCCGCGCGCCAGCGGGATGACCGCGTCGAACCCGAAAACTTTGTTGCCGTTGTTGTCCAGGGTGAAAAGGCTCCCCTGGTAATCAAAGGCGACGTATGGCAACGGCCGGGTCGCCGGACTGTCAGCCGTCGGGAAAGGGAACTGCCGGTAGCTGAACGGGAACACCCCGTTGTTGATAACCACGAATTTGTTGCTGGCGATGAACAGGCCCTGCGGCAGGCTGCGCCATTCGGTCAGGTAACGCGGCGTGCGCTGGCCCGGCTGGTCGCCCACGCTGCGCTCGGAGTAGAGGGCGTAGCCAACGTATTGGAGCGCGAGGGTGTTGCTGGCTGCCGGGCGCAGGCTGGCCGGAACCTGGGTGAACAGGTTGTCCACCCATGCGTTGTCCGCCGGCGGCACGAACACCATGAACACATCCGTCCGGTCCTTGATGGCGCGCTGGCGGGCGTTGGCCAGTTCATCGGCCAACTGGCGCGTCGCTGCCGCGTCGGCGTCCGCCTTGCGGAAGTTGTTCAGCGCGGGCACGGAGATGGCGGCGATGATGCCGATGATCGCGATGACCACCAGCATCTCGATGAGGGAGAAGGCGGAGCGTGCGACGCATGGCGCGTGACGCGCGACGGAGCGCCGGTCGGCAACCGGCTCATCAAGCGCCAATGGTCCGAAGCCGGTTGCCAACCGGCGCTCCGGGATGGGGGCGGACCCCAGCTTGACGTGGCGGGGAGTTTTCACGCGCTTACTTCCAGGACAGGACGTTGTCCTTGTTGATGCCGGCGTTGGCTGTGGCCGACGTGCTGAACTGCTTGTCCGGCCCGGCGGACCAGATCATCACGGGGCCGGATTGCTCGAAGCTGTCGGGCAGGCCGGTCGTGTTCACCAAGCCGTTGAAACCCGTGATGCCGGTGCTCTGCGAAACGCCCGTGAGCCGGTAGAAGGCGTCGCGGGTCTTGTTGTCGAAATTCAGGTCCAGCGAGATGACGTAGGGATTGCCCCACGGATCGCGATAAATCATGTCCGGGCCGACGCCGCCGGACCCTGTGGCTTCGGCGGAAACCATCTTCGGGTTGAGCAGTTTGTGCTGTTGCGGGTTACGGGCGTGGTTGGCATTGGGATTGAGCGTTCCGTTCGGATAGGTGGGCGCATCGTAGTCCATGAGGATGGCGATGATCTCGGCGTTGGCCGGGGTGCCGGAGATCATGGGGCCGCCAAAGGTAAGGTCGCCCCCGGCCGCCAGCACCAGGGCGTTCGAGGTAACGGGCGGGCGGCTGTAGTGCGTGTCGTAGCCGCGAATGGCGTTTTGCAGGTCGCCAATCTCGGTTTTGGCGCGGTTGACCAGGGCCTGTTGTTTGGCCTTGGCCAGTGCCGGGAGCAGCAGGCCGGCGAGGATGCCGATGATGGCGATGACGATGAGGAGTTCGACGAGCGTGAAGGCGCGGCGGCGGGCGGCGCGGAGGGTGTGTGTGTTCATGGGCGTGGTGGGCAGGATGGCTGCCCCTTGGGGGCGGGGGTCAATGTGTTTCACGAAAAACGAGCGGATGCCGACGGGGCATTCTTGGGACGGTTGTTGCCCGGCCTGGCAGGCGCGCACACGCGGGCACCATCGGCAATCGTGCCATTGCACGGGAATGCGGCGGGGCGCGGAGTTGGCCGGGAGGCGGGGCATGGGGTTCAAAGGATGATGGGTTTCTTGCTCCAGTTGTTGATGCGGTTGGTCTTGCCGCCGAGGGTGATGTCCACCCACAAATCAAACGAGTTCGGGTTGTTCGTGGGGTTGGACGAGTTGTAGCGGAACGGGTTGATGAAGCCGGTGCCACCTGCTTCGGGCATCATGAAAGGTCCATCTACCAAGGTGCCGATAACGGCTCCAATGAAGGGGTAGGCGGGCGGTGGGTGACGAACTCGCATAAACTGTCCGGGAGCTATGTCGGGCCAAAAATTTCTTGCTGTTTGACCGTCATCTGACTCTGCGACAAGTATATTGGCGAATCCGTTGAGTGCGGCGTTCTCGAAGAATCCGGTCATATCGGCAACATTAATTGCCCCAAACCCGTTCAAGGTCTGGTATTGCGCACCCGAAAACCCCACACCCATCAGTTCGAAGAACAAAGGATTGACAGCATAATTGACAGGATTATCCGGAGGATAGAACCCCAACCTAGCCTTGTAGGCTTCGATGGCGGTCTCGGCGCGCTGCAATTCCGCTTGAACGCGATTGATGGCAGCCTTTTGGCGAAGCTTGCCAGCGGTGGGAATGAGCAGCCCGGCGAGAATGCCAATAATGGCGATCACGACCAGCAGTTCAATCAACGTAAAAGCGGATCGGTGGATGGGTTTCATGCTTATTTTGGTTCTCATTATCGTTCCCGGAGTTCGTTTTCCATGCGCTCGCTCAACCATTGTTTGATCATGCTCTGGTAATTCAGGTAGCGCGACCGGGCGAGGCGTTTGATGCGGGCCAACATGCGCGGGTCCATGCGGAGCGTGATGGTCACCGATTCCGACGACTCGCTGGCGGCGGCCACGGCGGATTCCATCAGGCGCAGGTCGGGACGGTTTTCCGCCCAGAACGCCGCTTCCGCCTCCTCGCTGTCGAAGAGCGGCACATCGTCCCAGTTGGAAAAGGTCCGCATGTTTCATCGAGTGTCGCAAAGCTCCCTCCGCATCGTCAATGGCGGCGCTACTGCGCGAGTGCCTGATCCAGCTTGCGCTGGTAAAAAAAACGTTCCTCCGGCTCGAACACGCGGGCGAACACCACGCGCAACTGCCGGCCATTCGTCCGATACACGCTGAACACCCCAAAACCGGACGCGGACATGCCGAGGTTGAAATAACGGGCCTGGGCGGAAAACCGGGGGGAATCGGGCAGCAACCGCACCGCAAACGGATCCTCGAAGGATTCTTCGACATCCCGGTGCGTCAGGCTGCCGCTGGTCTCGAAAGGCGGGTTGTTCCAGTCAAATTCCATGAAAACGGGAGTTTTTTGTGTATGCGCTTAGGCCATGCAATGTGAATACAATGTATTTACGACCAGCTAGAGCTTCCGTCAACGGGTTTTTTTGAAAGTTTTTTACCCGATTGGGTGATTGTTGGTGGTTTCGTAAGATTGGTAATTTTTACAGCACCCAGCCGTAAAATTGACCAACCCTTTCCGCTCCGGGCCGACGTGGTCCGAACCGGGCAAAAAAGCAAGGTTCGGAAAGCTGACAGGGAAATGGCCAGCGGCGTGGGTGCCGCCCGACAACCCCATACGCTTATGAATAAAACTCCCCCCTGCCGGTTGCTTGCCGTCATCGCCTGCTGCCTCGCAGGCCTCGCTTCCGGCCACGCTGCCAACATCCTTTTGAAAGCCAACGACGCGGTCGGCACTTCGTCGTTCACCGGCGCCACCAACTGGAGCAACGACGCGGTCCCGAGTCCGGGCAATGATTATTTCACGACGAATTCCGCCGGGACCGGCCTGCAAATGCGCACGCCGACGGGCGTGGGGAATTATACTTTCCAGGGCGACTCGCTCACCGTGTTCAACAACGGCGGGGATGCGTTCGTGCTGAAGGGCGACACCGGCGCGATCATCACGGTGACGAACTTCTTCCTCGCGGGCGGCACCCTCGCCAACGGCGGCAACGCGGGCGGCGCGGCGACGGTGCAGACGGTGGCGGGCAATCTGACCGTCACCACGCCCTCGCGCGTCAGCGCCGTGGGCAGTGGTCGGGTGATCAACCTCAGCGCCAATCTGCTCGGCAGCGCGCTACTGACGAATGCCGGCCCCGGCACCATCATCCTCGCCGGTGACAACAGCGCCTTCACCGGCAAGCTGGTGACGGTCAACGTAACCAACGTCATCAACGATGAAGTCCGCCTGGGCGGCAACCCGCCCACCTTCGCGGCGGACCAGTGGCGCATCGTGGACGCCACGGTGCTGATCACCAACTCGTTCGCCGTGGACGACAGCAACCGCGGCCTGACCGTGACGAACGCAATCGTGGACGTGGCCGGCGGCGCGACGCTGACGCTGGCGACGCCCATCACCGGGCTGGGCGGGACCACGCTCGTCAAGCGCAACGCCGGGACGCTGGTGCTGTCCGCCACCAACGCGCTGACCGGCACCGTCTTCCTGGACCGGGGCGCGGACGGCACGGGGTTGAACGACGGCGGCGTGCGCATCACGTCGCCCGGCGCGTTGGCGGGCGCGTCCACGGTGTCCATCCGCAACACCAGCGTCACCGCCGGGGGCAGTCGGCTGGAAATTGACGGTTCGGGCGGTGGCATCACCGTCACGCAGGCCCTGGCCTGGAGCGGACGCAACAACGCGACCCCCGCGTTCCAGAACCTCGCCGGCAACAACACCCTGTCGCCGGTCTCCGTCACGCTGAACGCCGGCGGCAGCGCGTATCCCATCCGCTCGGATGCCGGCACGCTCACGATGACGGGCACGTGGCCCACTTCGGCCAGCGGCACGCGCAGTTTCCTGTTCCAGGGTGACGGTGAGGTTCTGGTGAACGGGGTCATCGCCAACGGCGGAGCGACCGTCAACGTCGTCAAGACCAACGCCGGCACGCTCACTCTGGTCGGCAATAACACCTACAGCGGCGGCACCACGCTCGTCGGCGGCACGCTCAACATGGCGCACCCGAACGCGCTGGGCACCGGCCCGGTGACCCTGGGTGGCACCGGCAACGCCATCCTCAACGTCGCCACCGATGGCGCCGACACCCCCTACACCGTCAACGCTGCCAGCAGCACGGTCTGGACCATCGCCTCCGGCGTGAAGACTGGCACGCTGGGCATCAACCACACCCTCGGCAGTTTCTCCATCGGCTCGGGCACGCCCCCGTTGCAGATGAATGTCATCCGCGCCCCCAACATCACCGGCGGCAGCCCGCGCATCACGCTTGGCACCCTGACCCTCAGCGGCGGGCTGGGCGGCACCACCATTTTGAATCCGACCACGGCCGACCTGACGGTGGGCAGCGTCACCTCGACCACCAGCAGCAAGACGCTGCAACTCGACGGCACCGCGACCGGCAACTTGATCACCGGCGTCATCAGTGAAGGGACGAACGTCGTGACCCTGACCAAGGCGGGCGCCGGCACGTGGACGCTGCAGGGGGCCAACACCTACACCGGCAACACCGTCATCAGCAACGGCACGCTTGCCCTGAGCGGCAGCGGCGCCATCACCGGCTCGACCAACCTCATCGTCCACGAGGGCGCGACGTTCGATGTGTCCGCCGCCAGCTTTACGCTGGGCGGCAGCCAGGTGCTGTCCGGCAACGGCACCGTTGCGGGGAATCTCGCCAACAGTTCCGGCAGCCAGATCACGCCCGGCGGCGGCGGCACGATTGGCCGGCTTACCTTTGCCAACACCCTGAACCTCGCGGGCGGCGGCATCGTGCGGTTCGATTTCGCTGCGGGCACCAACGACACCGTCGCGGCGGCCAATCTCTCGCCCGCCGGCGTCACCACCCTCAACCTCGCCACCCTGCCGCCGGGCGGTCTGCCCGCCGGCACCTACACGTTGTTCGAGGTCTCCGGCACGCTGGGCGGCAGCGCGGCGAACTTCACCCTCACCGGCGTCCCCTCGCCTTCGCGGCAGTCGTTCGCGGTGGTGTATGACACGGTCAGCTCGCCCAAGCGCGTGCGGTTGCAGGTGACGGGCACGCCCGCCGTGGTGACCTGGCGCGGCAATCTCGGTTCCGCCTGGGACATCGCCACGACGCTCAACTGGACGAACCTTCTGGCCGGCACGGCGGATTACTATTTTGACGGCGACACCGCGTTCTTCACCGACCTCGGCGTGGCCACCTCGCCGGTGCTGAACGTCACCGTGCAGCCGGGGGCCACCACGTTCAACGCGGCGGGCAGCTACACCCTCACGGGCAGCGGCAAAATCAGCGGCAGCGGCACCCTGACCAAGGCCGGCAGCGGCACCGTCACCATCAGCACCGCCAACGACTACACCGGCGTCACCACCTTGAACGGCGGCGCCGTCAGCGTCGCCACCCTCGCCAACGGCGGCGCGGCCAGTCCGCTCGGCGCGGCCAGCAGCAGTCCGGACAACCTGGTTTTCAACGGCGGCAAACTGCAATACACCGGTGCCACGACATCCACCGACCGCGGCGCGCGCCTCAACGCCGGCGGCGGCACCCTTGAAATCACCACTGCCGGCGCAACCCTGACCGTCAGCGGCACCCTCACCGGCACCAATGGCGGCGGCCTGGCCAAACAAGGCCCCGGCACGCTGGTCCTGACCGGCGCGAACAATTACGACGGCGCGACCACCGTAAGCGCGGGCACTTTGCAGGTGGGCGCGGGCGGCGGCACCGGCGCGCTGGGCGCGGGTCCGGTCATCAACAACGCCGCCGTGGTCGTGGACCGCACCGGCACGCTGGTGCTCAGCAACAACCTCAGCGGCACCGGCAGCCTGACCAAGAACGCCGCCGGCACGCTCGCCCTCGCGGGCACCAACAGCTACACCGGCGTCACCACCCTCAACGCCGGCGTCCTGCAACTGCTCGACGCCCAGGCGCTCGGCGGCACGCCTGCCGCCTACAACGCCGCGCAGATTCAGGTGAACGGCGGGGAACTGCTCGCGGGCGTCTCCGCGAACTTGAGCGACACCAACAGCGGCCTGACCGTTGCCACCGGCACGATTGGCGTGGACACCGGAGCCACGTTCACCATTTCCAACACCGTCACCGTCACCACCGCGCTCACCAAGAGCCGCCCCGGCACGCTCGTCCTCGCGGGCAACAACTCCATCGCCGGCACGCTCTTTGTGGACACCGCCAGCGCCACCGGCAGCGACGGCGTTCTGCGTGTGACCTCCGGCGCCGCGCTGGGCGGCGTGGGCGACATCCAGATTCGGAACAACCAGGTGCCCGGCAGTTCCACGCTGCAACTGGACGGCGCGGGCGGCCCCATCACCTTGAACCAGAACTTCACCTGGGCGGGCCGCAACAATTACGTTCCCGCCATCGAAAGCCTCGCGGGCAACAACGTTTTCAACCCCGCCGCCTTCACCATGATCGTGGGTGGCTCCAACTACCCCATCTCCTGTGTGGCGGGCACGCTCACCCTGCCCGGCACCTATCCGACCGCCTCCCCCACCGCCGGGCGCAGTTTCGTCTTTGGCGGCGGCGGCACCATTTACGTCCCCGGCACGATTTCCGCCGCGAGCAGCACCGCGATGGGCGTCATCAAGACCAACACCGGCACCCTGGCTCTGACCGGCTTCCACACCTACAACGGCAACTCCAGCTTCCAGGAGGGCACCACGTTGCTGACCAACGTCACGCTCGGCGTCAGCACCGCCAATATCGAGCTGGCCCCCTATCCCGGCAGCGTTGCCACCGTCAACGCCACCAACGCCTTCCTGACCGCCCAGCGCGTCATCATCGCCGGCCACACCGCCAACAACACCGCGCCCGGCACCGCCACCCTCAACCAGAACGGCGGCAGCATTGACTGCTACCAGTGGTTCACCGTCGGCTCCGGCGGCACCACCGGCGGCACCGGCACCTACCACCTCGTGGACGGCACCCTCACCGTCCGCAGCCAGCAGATGGAAGTGGGTAACTTCGCGGGCGCGTCCGGCCTCGTCACCCTGAACGGCCCGTCGGCCAGCCTGGGCATCTGGAACAACAACTACCTGACCCTCGGGGCCAACGCCAACGCCGGCAGCGGCACCTTCATCCAGAACAACGGCAACGTCACCCTCTACTCCGACGCGGGCAGCACGCCCGGCGGCACGGGCTTCCTGATGCTCGGTCGCGCCGCCGGCCTCACGAACACTTACACCTACCGGTTGAACGGCGGCACCCTGACCGTGCCCGCCATTTCCAGCATCTCCGGCACCTCGCTGCTCTACCTCAACGGCGGCACCCTCCGCGCCGCCCGCAGCAACGCCACCTTCGTCGCCAACCTCACCGCCGCCTACGTCTCGACCAATGGTGTCACCCTCGATGACAACGGCTTCAGCGTCACCCTGCCCCAGCCGCTGCTGAAGGACCCCGCCCTCGGCGCGTCGCCCGATGGCGGCCTCACCAAGCAGGGCTGGAACAGCGCCACGCTCGCGGGCGCCAACACCTACACCGGCCCCACCGTCGTCAACGGCGGCGCGTTGAACATCAATGGCAGCACGGCGGGCGGCTCCGTCACCGTCAACAGCGGCAGTCTGGGCGGCGCGGGCGTCATCGCCGGGGCCGTCGCCATCCAGCCCGGCACGGCCATCGCCCCCGGCGCGCCGTTCGGCGCGCTGACCATCAGCAACAACCTCGCGCTGGCCGGCGGGACCACGGCCCTGTTCAACTTTGGCGTCGGCACCAACAGCGCGCTCAACGTCAGCGGCGCGGTCAACGTCTCCGGCCCGGTGTCCGTCAATCTCGCCTTCCTCAGCGCCGTCCCCGCCGTCGGCCAGCATCCGCTCATCCGTTACGGCTCGCTCACCGGCTTCGGCAACCTCAGCGTCGGCACGCTCAATCCGCGTTACTCCTTCAGCCTCACCAATGACACCGCCGCCAAGGAAGTCCGCCTCGTCATCTCCGGCATCCCCGCCGCGCTGACCTGGGTGGGCGACGGCACCTTCAACGCCTGGGACAACACGGGCGGCTTCCAGAACTGGTTGAATGGCGTGACCCCGGATTACTTCTACGACGGCGACCTCGTGACGTTCAACAACGCCGGCTCCACCACCCCGGCCGTCAACCTCCAGAACGCCGTGTCGCCCGGCTCCATCACCGTCAACGCCAGCGTCAATTATGAGTTTGGTGGCGGCGGCTCCCTCGCCGGTCCCGGCGGCCTCACCAAGAGCGGCTCCGGCACGCTGACGTTGACCACCGACAACACCTACACCGGTCCCACCGTCATCAACGCCGGCACCGTTCAGGTGGGCAACGACACCGCAACCGGCTCGCTGGGCACGGGCGTCATCACGAACAACGGGACACTCGCTTTCAAACGCAACAACGACCTCACCGTCACCGCGCCCATCGCGGGCGGCGGGGCCATCCGCAGCCTCGGCGCGGCGGGCACCGTCACCCTGGCCGGGGGCGTTTCCGGCTCCACCGTCGCCCACAGCGGCGCGGGCGCGCTGTCCCTCAACGCCAGCAACAGCCACACCGGCGTCACCGTTGTCTCCGCCGGCACATTGTTCCCGCGCCACCCGTTTGCCCTCGGCGCCACCAATGCCGCCACCATCGCCACCAACGGCGGCCAGCTCTACATTGACCAGAACCACCACTTCACCGACGAACCGCTCGTCCTCGGCGGCGCGGCCCTGCGCAAAGGCGGCGGCGGCGTGACCGAATGGAGCGGCCCGGCCTCCCTCGTGGCCGACACCACCCTGCATGTGGACGGCGGGGCCACCCTCAACCTCACCCATCCCGCCGGCCTGGCGGGCGTGGGCCACAATCTGACCCTGGCCGGGGATGGCGGGTCCGCTGGCAGCATCGCCGGCCCCGTCCAGCTTGGCGCGGGCACGCTGACCAAGAACGGTGGCGGCGCGTGGACGCTCGCGCCCACCAACCTTTACACCGGCACCAGCACTCTGAACGCCGGCCTGCTCCGCCTCACGGGCAACGAATCGCTCGGCCAGGCCCCCGCCGCGCCGAACCCCGCGCACATCACCGTGAATGGCGGCGAACTGCTCGCTGCCACCAACGTCGCCTTCACCTCCCCCAACCGCGGCGTCACCGTCGCCACCGCCACCCTCGGCGTCGAGGCGGGTTCCACCTTCACCCTGGGCGGGCCGCTCACCGTCAACGGCACGCTCACCAAGAGCCGCGCGGGCACGCTCGTCCTCAGCGGCACCAACGGCATCTGGGGCACCCTCAACCTTGACACCCTCAGCAACACGGCCAACGACGGCGCGACGCGCGTCACGCACGCCGACGCCCTCCTCGGCGCCGCCGTGCTGAACATCCGCAACCAGAACGGCGGCAGCTCGACGCTGCAGCTCGACGGTGCCGGCGGCGGCTTCACCGTGACCGCCGCCATCGGCCTCAACTGCCGCAACAACGACGTGCCCGCCATCGTCAATCTGGCCGGCACCAACACCCTCGCGGGCAACATCACCCTCGGCACCGGCGGCAACCGCGCCATCTACCAGTCCGACGCCGGCCTGCTCATCTTCAGCGGCAACAACGCCTACGACGGCACGTTGGTGGGCGCCCGCACCAACGTCTTCACCGGCGCGGGCCACCATCGCGTCACCGGCCAGTTGCAGGCCCCCCTCCAGCCCTCCTTTGTGTCGCTGGCCAAATCCGGCGCCGGCACGCTCACCCTCGAGAACGATCACACCTACAACGACCGCACCCTCGTCGCGGGCGGCACGTTGACGCTCTTGGGCAGCATCACCAGCACCGGCGGTGTGTTCGTCGCGGGCGGCACCCTCAACGGCACCGGCACCATCAATGACAACGTCACCGTGCAGGCAGGCGGCACGCTGGCCCCCGGCACCTCGATCGGCGACCTCACCATCAACGGCAACCTCGTCCTCGCGGGCACCACCGCCATCGAGGTCAACAAGGCCGCCGGCACCCGCGACCGCGTCCTCGGCGTCAGCGCGCTCACCTACGGCGGCACGCTGAACGTGGTCAACCTCGCCGGCACGCCCGGCATCGGCGACAGCTTCCAAATCTTCACCCCGACCAGTTACACGGGAAACTTCAGCGCGATCACCGGGACCCCCGGCCCCGGCCTTGCGTGGGCGTTCAACCCCACCAACGGCACCGTCAGCGTCGTCACCGGCGTGGCCAGCTACCCGACGAACCTCACCGCCACCGTCAGCGGCGGCACGATGACCCTCACCTGGCCCGGCACGCACCTCGGCTGGATTCTCCAGAGCCAGACCAACAGCCGCGGCGTGGGCCTGAACACCAACTGGTTCGACGTGGCCGGCACGGCCGCCGCCACCAACTACTCCGCCACCATCAACCCGACGAATCCCACCGTGTTCTTCCGGTTGCGCAAGCCCTGATCCGTTTAGCGGCCGCCGTCGGCTTCCCCGCCGTCGGCGGCCCGCCTGTCCCGCATCCAAAAACCACCACAACCCCGCAGTATCCATGAAAACCAGCCACCCCTCCATCAGGAACCAACCCCATCACCGCCGCGCGGCGTCGGCCTCCCTTGTCCTCGCCGCCGGCCTCGCGTTCAGTCTCCCCGCCATCGCGCAGACCACCCGCACCTGGGATGGTGGCCCCGGTGGGACCGGCACCGAGATTGGCACCGCCGCCAACTGGAGCGGCGACACCCTGCCCAGCGTCTCCGCCGGCGACTGGGCGGCGTGGAACGGCACCGTTTCCGGCCCGCTCACCTTGACGCATGGCACGACCAGCTTTGCTGGCTCGCCTGGCAATCCCGGCATCAACCTGTTTCTCGCCCCCGGGCAGACCAGCCCGGTTACGATTGACTCCGGCGGCAACACCTCCGCCATCCGCATGAACTCCCTCGGTGTTTCCGCCGGCGCGGGGGCGTTGACGCTGGGCAACAACGCCGACACCTTCAACCTGACCCTGGGCGGCGCGGCGGGCACGCGCAACTGGACCAATGACTCCGTCAATCCCGTCACCATTAATCGCGATGTGGTTTGGGGACTCGGCGGCGGCGGCGCGCACACCCTCGCACTCTACGGCTCCGGTGACTGGGTCTTTAACAACGTCATGGGGCAGGGCACCGGTCTGCTGAGTGTCAACAAACTCGGTTTGGGCACGGTCATCCTGACCAACTTGAACACCTACTCCAACACCACTGTGAGTGCGGGCACCCTCCGGTTGATGACCGCCGGATCGCTGGGCCACGCAACCAGTTCCTTGATTATTAACGGCGGCACGGTGGACCTCGGCGGCCTGTCCCGCTCCAACGGCGTCGTCACGCTCACCTCGGGCACGCTCACCAACGGCACCCTCCGCGCCACCACGCTGACCGCCGACAACCCCGGCCCCATGACCATCTGGGCGCGGCTGGATGGCCCGGCGGCGCTGACCAAGTCGGCGGCGGGCACGTTGACCATCGCCAACACGGTGCCCAACACCTACTCCGGCGGCACCACCATCGGTGTCAGTGCGGGGGCCGCAGTGCTCCGCCTCACCGGCACACACGCCCTGGGCACGGGGGCGGTCACGCTCGACACCACCGGCAACGCCAGCACTGCCCGCCTCGAACTCGCGGGCGGCATCACGCTCACCAACAACGTCAATTTCCCGGGCCGCAACAACAGCAGCGTCGGCTTCCAGAACATCAGCGGCAACAATCTCCTTTCCGGCACCCTTTCGCTGAGCGCGGGCGGCAGCATCTATCTGATTCAATCCGACGCCGGCACCCTCACTCTCGGCACGGCGGGCGCGCCCGCCGTCACGGTCGCGAGCGGTTCCCGCCTGTTGACCTTGCAGGGCGCGGCCAACGGAACCGTCGCCGGTTACATGACCAACGGCGCGGGCACGCTGGCCCTCACCAAGGAGGGCGCGGGCACCTGGACACTCGCCGCCAACAACACCTTCACCGGCGCCACCCTGATCAACGCCGGCACCCTCGCCCTCAGCGCCGGCGGCAATCTCGCCTCACCCATCATCTCCATCGCCTCGGGCGCGGTGTTCGATGTCTCCGCCGCCAGCTTCACCCTTGCCTCGGGCCGCAGCCTGACCAATGGCACGGGCACGGTGAACGGCAACCTCGCCACCGCCTCCGGTTCCTCGATTTACCCCGCCACCGACGGCGTGGCCGGCACGCTGACGTTCAACAACAACCTGACCCTCGCCGCCGGCGGCACCATCGGTTTCGACCTGAGCACCAGTTCCGGTTCCGGCAACGACCAGATTCTGGTCGGCGGCAACCTGACCCTCGGCAGCGCCAACACCATCCGCCTCCGGGCGCTGGCGGGGGCCGCCCCGCTCGATGAGACCGGCGATTACGTCCTGTTCAACGTCTCCGGCGCCTCGACCATGACCACCGTGCCCAGCCTGGTCTGGGTCGGCACCCCGCCCGCCAACCAACTCAACTTTTCGCTCCAAAAAATCGGCGAAAACATCGTCCTCAAATACACCTCCGGCTCCGCGCCCACGGTTGCCGCTTCCGTCACGCCGTCCTCCGCCACGCGCAACCAGGCCGTGACCGTGACCGCCGTCGTCACCCCCGGCAGCGGCGGCATCGCCAGCGTCACCGCGAACCTCACCCCCATCGGCGGCTCCCCCACGGCGGGCCTCGTGCTCTCGAACAGCTTCGTTTACACCAACACCTTCCTGGTTGGCCCCGCCATCACTCCCGGCGTCAAGGCCATTGTCGTCACCGTGACGGACGACACCACGCCCACGCCGTTCACCGCGAGCGACACGGCCAATCTCACCGTCACCGTCGCCAACCGGACGTGGGACGGCGGTTCAACCGCCAATGACAACTGGACCAGCAACGAGAACTGGGTGGGCGACACCGCCCCCGGATATGTGGGCGACAGCGTGACCTTCGCGGGCGCCACCCGCCTCACGCCCAACCTGGACGCCAGCCATGCCGTCACCAGCGTCACGTTTGACGCGACGGCGGGCAGCTTCACCCTCGGCGCCTCCGGCAGCACGCTCACCAACAGCGGCGGCATCACCAACCTTTCCGCCAATCCGCAGACCGTGAACGTGCCCCTCGTGCTCACCGCGCCGCAGGCGTTGCACGCGGTCGCCGGCGACCTCGCCTTCGGCGCGGCCATCAGCCAGGGCGCCCACACCCTCACATTGTCCGGCAACTCCAACTTCACCCTGGCCGGCCCGCTCACCGGCACCGGCTCGTTCGACAAGACCGGCACCGGCAGCCTGTCCGTGTCCGGCGACCTGCTGTCCGGCGAAGTCAACTTCGAGAAGGGCGTCACCACCGTCAGCGGCAAGGTCGAGGCGCTCGGCGGCGGCAGCCGCATCCGCGTGGGCCGCAACGCCGGGGCTGGCGTCCTCAATGTCCAGCCCGGCGGCACCGCCATTGCCAACTGGTCGCTCGTGGCGGGCAGCGACACCAGCACCGGCACCATCAACGTCAACGGCGGCACCCTGGTGCATCAGGGCGGGTTGGAGATTTACCTCGGCAGCGGCGGCAGCGGCAGCACCGGCATCCTGAATCTCAACAGCGGCACCCTCAGCAACCGGATCAACGGCATGATCATCGGCGAAAGCGGCGCCAGCGTGGGGGTTTACAACCAGTCCGGCGGCCTGGGCCTGCTCGGCACCAACATCATCGTTGGCCAGACGGTGAACACCAACCAGTTCAACCTTTCGGGCGGCACGGCGACGGCGGTCAACCTTTACGTCGGGCGCGGCAACGGCACGGGCACGGCCACGCTTTCCGGCGGCACGCTCAACTTGAGCGGCGTCGCCCGCGTGGCGGAGGGCGTCAACCCCAGTTCCACCGCCACCGGTCTGCTCACCGTTTCCAACACCGCCGTCCTCAACGTCGAGAACGATCTGGTCCTCGGGTTCGCCGGCAACGGCAACCTCGGCCGGATGGTCATCGAGGGCGGCACGGTGAACGTGGCCAGCACCGTCACGCGCTGGCTGATTCTCGGCCAGTGGGACACGGCGCGCAGCCAGTTGGACATGAACGGCGGCCAGTTGAATTTGAATGCCAGCACGGCGCTCAAGTTCAGCGTCGCCAGCACCAGCGCCACCACCAACGTCGTGAACCTCAACGGCGGCGCCATCACGTTCTACAGCGACAACGGGGTCACCGTCGGCGGCAGCGGTTTTGTGGACCTCGCCAACGCCGGTGCCGCCGCCGCCCGCAACACCTTCAACCTCAACGGCGGCGTCCTCACCACCCCGCGCGTCGGGGCCACCTCGCTGACGCCCACCCGCCTGTTCAACTTCAACGGCGGCACCCTGCGCGCCGCCGCCAGCAGCGCCACCTTCTTCCAGGGCCTCTCCACCGCCAACGTCCTCGCGGGTGGCGCGGTGATTGATTCCGACAACAAGACCATCACCATCGCCCAGAACCTGTTGAACGGCGGCGGCGGCGGTGGCCTCACCAAGCTGGGCCCCGGCACCCTGACCTTGTCCGGCACCAACACCTATGTCGGCCCCACCACGGTCAGCAACGGCACCTTGCTCATCACCGGCAGCATCGGCACGGGCGCGGTCAGCGTCGCTTCCGGCGCGACCCTCGGCGGCACCGGCACGATCAACGGCCCGGTCAGCGTGGCGGCGGGCGGCACCTTCGCCCCCGGCACCTCCATCGGCACGCTCACCCTCGCCAACACCCTCACGCTCGCTGGCACCACCGCCCTCGAGGTCAACAAGTCCGGCATGGTGCTCACCAGCGACCTGGCCACCGGCATCACCACCTTGAATTGCGGCGGCACCGTGACCGTCACCGCCACGGGCGACGCCCTGGCCGTGGGCGATGAATTCACCGTGTTCAACGCGGGCACCTTCGCGGGCGCCTTCACCGGCATCACGCCCGCCCCGGGCGCGGGCCTCGCGTGGGACACCGTCAAGCTCGCCACCGAAGGCAAACTGCGCGTCCACGCCAACCCCGTCGCGAACAACGACGTCGCCGAAGCCCGGCATGGCCAGACCATCACCATTGCCGTGGCCAAACTGCTCGGTAACGACACGGGCGAGCCGGGTGAGACGCTGGCCGTCACCGCCGTCGGCCCGAACGCCTCGCTGGGCGGCGGTCTCGTCACCTACACCGCGCCGCTCTCCGGCACGAGTGACACCATCAGCTACACGTTGAGCGATGGCCGGGGCGGCACCGCCACCGGCACCATCAACGTCACCCTCATCCCGGCCGACGCGCCCTCGCTCAATGTGGTCGCGGGACCGACGCTCTCGGGTGGCCAGTTCCAGGTCACCTTCGCGGGCATTCCCGGTTACACCTACACCGTCGAAGACTCGACCGTCTCCGCCAGCGGCCCGTGGTCGTTCCTGACCAACCTCACCGCCGGCCCGAACGGCCTGTTCCATCTGGTTGTGACCAACGATCCCCCGGCGGCCCTGCGGTTCTTCCGGACGACCTATCCGTGAGCCGGACGGCCAAACCCGGCCGCACATAATCTCCGCCGCCGCCCCGCGACCTTTACGGTCCGGGGCGGCGGTTGTTTTGCCGCCCGTCCCTGGCCCCGCCGCGTTACCATCGGGTGGTGGCGACGCCCTCGTCGCCTGTTTTTGGACCACCCGGCAATCTCGCCCTCCCCCCGAACCCGGTAGTGGGACAGGCATCCTGCCTGTCCGGTGGCGCCGCCAAACTCGCGCTGGACTCACACCCAATGGACGCCTCACCGGACAGGCGGGACGCCTGTCCCACTACGGCGTCGGCGCTGCGGTTCGGGGGTTCAAAGCGCGAACTTCTGGTTGGGAGAATTCTCACCCGGATATTTCACCCTCCGGGGGCCGGAGCGCCGGTTGGCAACCGGCTTGTCGCGGTAAAACGTCACAAGCCGGTCAAAGACCGGCGCTCCGCTTGGCCAGCATTTCGTGCGGGGTGTAAAATATCCGGGCTAACTGGCGACGGGGGCGTCGCCGTCACGCATGGTCGGCTTCGGATTCCGGGATGGTTGGGGGGGGGTCTCCCCTTTCCCGCGGCCTTTCCTTCCCGGCCCCCGGCCTGTTCACCCGAACGGGTAGGATGTTGCCACGGGCGGGATGTGGCACTGTAGCACGCATGTTACCCCAGTTTGCCTCTGCCGGTTTCGCCATCCTTTCCCCGGGCGCGGTGCGGCGGTTTCTCGCCTCGTCATTGCTGCTGCTGTCCCTGCCCGCCCTGCCCCAGACGCTGGTGTTGACCAATGGCGTCCACACGTTCACCGCCCTGACCAATACCACCGTCTATCTCTCCAACCGCGTCGAGCTGCGCGTCACCAGCGCCACCGCGCCGCTCACCGGCTGCTTGGTTTACCTCAACTCGCCCGACGCCACGCTCGTCCTGCCCGGCATCAAACCCTCGGCGGTGGTGTCATCCTACCTCGGCCAGTTGCGCATCAACAACGCCGGCGCGGTCGTGGACAGCAACTGCCGCGTGGTGCAATACGCGATGGGTGCCATCGTGCTGCCGCAAAGCGCATCGCTCCAGCCCCTCCAGGCGTTCAGCGCGCCCTACTTTGCCGGCGCGTCCAACAGCTTCAGCCGCCACGTCTATTATCAGGGCGGCGGCCTCGGTGCGCTCAACGCCAATCTCCGCTCCTTCAAGCTCAAACGCGGTTTTGCGGTGACGTTTGCCGAGCAGGAGAACGGCACCGGGTTCAGCTACAACTACGTCGCGCAGGACGGCGACCTCGAGATGGCCGTGCTGCCGTCCGCCCTCGCGGGGCGGGTGCGCTTCCTCTACGTCGTGCCCTGGCGCTGGACGAGCAAGAAGGGCATCTGCGGCAACATCGAGTCCGGCTTGAACGTCCAGTGGAAATACAACTGGAACATTGACCAGAACTCGACGCGCGACCTCGAATACGTCCCCATCCGCCAGTCGCGCTACTGGCCGGGTCTGAACCAGAACTGGCAGAGCCGCGGCGCCAGCCAGCTCCTCGGCTACAACGAGCCGGACCGCCCCGACCAGGCCAACATGAGCGTGGGCGACGCCATCGCCTCGTGGCCCGATTTGCTGGGCACCGGGCTGCGCGTCGGCGCGCCCGCCGTGTCCGACGGCGGCCGCAGCGGCTGGCTTTACCCCTTCATGGCCCAGGCCGAGGCGGCCAACCTGCGGGTGGACTTCGTGCCGGTCCATTACTACTGGTGCTTCAACCCCGCCGATCCGAACGGCGCGGCCAACCAGATGTATAACTTCCTCAAGGCCACCTACGACCAGGTCCGGCGCCCGCTCTGGATCACCGAATGGAACAACGGCGCGAACTGGACCGGCTGCGGCGACCCGACCTTTGCCCAACAGCAGGCCGCCATCGCCGCGATGATTCAAATGCTCGACGACACGCCGTTCGTCGAGCGTTACGCCCCCTACAACTGGGTGGAGGATGTGCGCCGCCTGAAATGGGACGACGGCTCGCTGACCTCCGCCGGCGTGACCTACCGCGACAAGGAATCCCCCATCGGCTACGTGCAGGCGCTGAACGACAACGGCACCCGCAACTTCGGCCAGTATGCCTTCGAAGGCGACGCGCTCGACCGCTCGGGTTACGGCAACAACGGCGTCCTCGCCGGCAGCGCCGCCTTCACCAACGGGGTGCGCGGCCAGGCGCTGGTGTTCGATGGCGCGAACACCCGCGTCACCCTGCCGCCGAACATCGCGCGCAACAACGCCTTCACCTTCGCCGCGTGGGTCCACTGGCGCGGCGGCGCGAGCTGGCAGCGCATTTTCGACTTCGGCAACAGCACCACGCATTACCTCTACCTGACCCCCAGCTCGGGCAGCGGCACCCTGCGCTTCGGCCTGCGCAACGGCGGCAGCACCGAGCAGGTCGAGACCGCCGCCCTGCCGTTGAACCAGTGGCGGCATGTGGCCGTCACCCTCAGCGGCGGCACCGCGCGCATTTACACCAATGGCGTGCAGGCGGCGCAGGCCACCGGCCTGGCCATCAGCCCCGCCACCTTCAGCCCGCGCGTGAACTTCCTCGGCAAGAGCCAGTGGCCGGCCGACCCGCACTTCAACGGCCTGCTCGACGAAGTGCTCATCACCGACTACGCCCTCACGGCCGCGCAGATCGCCGCGTTGCTGACGAACACGCCGCCCGCCTTCACCACGAATGTCTATCTGCTGCCGCCGGGCACCAACGGCTTCGCTTACGCCGGCTCGCTCGCCGCCCTCGCCACCGATGCCGACCCCGGCGACACGCTCTCCTTCAGCAAGCCCACCGGACCGGCGTGGTTGAACGTCGCCGCCGACGGCACGCTGTCCGGCGCGCCCACCTCCGGCAGCGGCGGCACCAACTGGTTCACCGTCCGCGTGGTGGACGCCGCCGGCGAGAACGGCTACGCCACCCTCGGCATCCCCGTCGTCGTCACCAGCGCGAACGGCACCTGGATCGCGGACGGCAGCGGCAACTGGGGCGAATCCAACCGCTGGAGCGGCGGCGTCATCGCCAGCGGCCCCGGGCAGTTCGCCAATTTCAGCACGATCAACCTCACCGGACACCGCACCGTGACCGTGGACAGCCCGCGCTTCATCGGCACGTTGCGGTTCAGCGACACCGCCGCCACGTTCTTCAATTGGACGCTCACCAACGCGAACGACGCCACGCTCACGCTGGACACCGGCTCCGCCGCGTCGCCCGCCATCGTGGTGACGAACACCGCCACCCTGGCCCTGCCCCTCGAGGGCACCAACGGCTTCACCAAGAGCGGCCCCGGCACACTGATTCTCTCGGGGAACAACGGCCTGTCCGGCACGGTCAACCTTGACACCGCCAGCGCCAGTGTGAACGACGGCACCACCCGCCTGGTCGGCCCCGGCGCGCTCGGCAACGCCACCCTGATCCAAATCCGCAACAACAACAGCGGCACCTCAACCCTCGAACTGGATGGCTCCGGCGGCAGCATCCTGGTGGATGCCGACCTCAGCGTGACCTGCCGCAACAGCGGCGTGGTGACGATTCGCAACCTGGCGGGCACGAACGTCTTCAACGGCAACCTCTGGCTCAACGTCGGCGGCAATTCACACACCGTCGAGGCCGCCGCCAACAGCCTGCTCGTGTTCACCGGCACCAACCAATACATCGGCTCGCTCACCGGCACGCGCACCAACTACTTCATCGGCGCCGGCCACATCCTCCACGTCGGCCCCATCCTCAACTCCACCAACGGCGCGCCCATCTCCGTCGCCAAGTCCGGCACCGGCACGCTCCGCCTCGAGGCCGACAACACCTACGGCAACGGCACCACCCTTTCCGGCGGCACCCTGCTCGTGAACGGTTCCCTGCCCGCCGGCCCGTTCGCCATGAGCGCCGGGGCCACGCTCGGGGGGCGCGGCACGCTGCACGCCGCCATTTCCCTGCCCGCCGGGGCCACGCTCGCGCCCGGTGACAACGGCCCCGGCACGCTCACCGCCAGCCAGAACGTCACCCTCCTCGCCGGCAGCGCCACCCGGCTCGAACTCAACGCCGCCGCCGCCACCAACCGCCACGACCAGTTGCGCGTGCTCGGCCACCTCACCCGGGGCGGCACGCTCACGGTCACCAATCTCGGGGGAACCTTCTGGGCGGGCGACGCCTTCCGGCTCTTCCATGCCGCCACCAGCAGCGGCGCTTTTGCCGCCACCAACCTGCCTCCGCTACCCGCCGGACTGGCGTGGCGGTTCGACGCCCCGAGCGGCTGGCTGATGGTCATCGAGGCGGACCCGCCCGTCGGCCCGCCCGCGCCGCCCACCGCGTTGACCGCCGCAGCGGACGCCAACGCCATTCAACTCGCTTGGGTCCAGTCCGCCTCCGCCGGCGTCACCAGCAACCGCCTCTATCGTTCCACCACCGGCCCCGGCGGGCCGTTCACACTGCTCGCGGAATTCCCCGGCGCGTTCGTTTTTGCCGACACGGCCGTGGCCAGCGGCACGACTTATCACTACTACGTCACCGCCGTCGGCCCTGGCGGCGAAAGCGCCCCCTCCGCCCTGGCCGCCGCCGCGCTGCCGGAGTTCGGGCCTTACACCGCCGACGCCGACACGCTGCTCTTGTTCCATTTCGATGAACCCGCCGGTTCCGTGGCCGCGACCAACTTCGGCACCCTGAGCGCCAGCCCCGGCGACCGCCGCGCGTTCGCCGTCAACCAGGCCACCGCCACCGCCACCCCGCCGACGGTCAACACCATCCTCGGCGCGCCCGCGCTCGTCGGCTTCGGATCGTCCGCCGCCCTCGGCGTCAACGGCCACCTCATCGGCTGGGACGCCAACCACAGCGGCGCCTACCAGGGCGACACCGGCGCGGTCAGCGCCGACGCCGTGGCGTTGAGCACCTTCAACCTCGGCAGCAACGGCCCGACGCCGTGGACCCTCGAGGCGCTCATTTACCCGACCAACGCCACCGCCGCGCAGCCGCGCAACGCGGAAATTCTCTGCACGGATTCCTCCGCCGCGGCGCGCGGTTTCCAGTTCCGCCTTACCACCGGCGGCCAGTTGGAACTGCACTTCATCAGCGGCGCCAGCGGCGGCCCCGCGCAACAGCTCGTTCCGCTTCCCACCTCCGGCCCGCACGCCTACGCCGCCTCCAACTGGTTCCACGTTGCCGCCACCTACGACGGCGAAAACGTCAGCCTCTACTGGACCCGGGTTCAATCCGGCCTGACGGCGGCCAACCGGCTCATTTCCTACCCGCTCAACCTCGGGGCGGACGTCGGCGTCATCACCGGGCCGTTCACCATCGGCGGCGAAAACCGCGCCGCCAACGCCGAGACCTTCACGGGCCGCATTGATGAAGTCCGCGTCAGCGCCGTCGCGCGCGGGGCGCAGGAGTTCCTCTGGGCCGCGCCGTCCGCCGCGCCGCATCCGCCCTACGACCTGAGCGCCGAGGGCGCGCCCGGCCAGGTGCTCGTCTCCTGGTCCCTCGTCAACGAGGCCGCCAGTTACGCCGTCAAACGCGCGCTGACCAACACCGCCGCCTTCACGCTGCTCACCAACGTCACTGTCACTTCGTTTGTGGACACCGACGTGCTGCCCGGCGGCACCTACACCTACACCGTCACCGCCTGGAACAGCGCGGGCGAAAGCCTCCCGGCGCTTCCCGCCACCGCCACCGTGCCCGTGCCGGTTTCGCCGCAGTTCGTCGCCGTCACCTTCGTCGGCGGCCAGCTTGTCCTCACCGGTGCCGGCGGGTGGCCCGGCGGCAACTTCCATTTGTTGTCCGCCACCAACCTCACCCTCCCGCTTGCCACGTGGGACGTGCTGGCGACCAACCTGTATTTTGCGCCGGACGGCAGCTTCAGCCTTACCAACCCCGTCACACCCGGCGAGGCCCAGCGTTACTTCCGGCTCAGCGTTCCCGCCCCATGAAGCGTTTGCCGCTGGTGTCCCGCGTCGTCCTGCTCGGCGTGATCGCCGGGTGGCTGACATGGTCGCTGATTGACCGTCCCCGCGTCGGCCCCGCCGCCGGGGAGGCGGGGGAAAGCATCGGGCAACCCGCCGTGCCGGGCGGCGGGGATCACATTGCGCCGGTGCCCGAACATTTCCCCGCTGAATTGCGCCCGCTCCCCGTGGCGCAGGCCACCGACCGCCACGAATGGACCGCCGGAGATGGCCGCGATCCCGCCGTCATCGCGCAGCTCGCCCACAACGCCCTCGAATACCAGCGGATGATCGAGGAGAACGGGCGCGTCTTCCGCCGACAGTTGGTGTATCGCCAGGAAACCGCCGCCGCCGCCGTGCAGGCGGCCCGCGCCGCCGGCCAGCCGCTCACCCGGCTCGTGCTGCCGGATTTCGATGGCCGCGAACTCCTCGTGGAAATCACCCACACCGAATTGCACCCCTCCGGCCTGCACGGCCAGCTCGGCGGCCACCTCGCCGGGCACCCGGATTCGATGGTGACGTTCGCCTTCCAGGTCGGGCGCGAAGCCTTCACCATCCTTGCGCCATCGGCGGGCGTGTTTCTTCAGGCCGACCCGCGCGAGCCGGGCGAAATCATCCTCAAACACATTGACCCCGCCACGTATGTCGTCGGTGTGTGCGGCAACCCATGAAACAGATGAACGCCATCGCGGCCCACGAAACCCGGGCACCCCGCGCGCGGAATCAGAGCCGCGCGGCGGCGGCGCCTGAACAAGCCATCCCGTCAAACCGCATTTCCCCCGCTGGTCATTCAGCCCTGCGGAGATGGTTGACCCCGGCAACGCTTGGCCCGCAGCCGGCCTCCGCCTTTCGCCTCCTCCCCTTCGCCCCCTTTCTCGCCTGTTCACTCTCCCGCTTTCCCACCCGCCCCGTTTCACCTGGGCGGTTGGCGGCGTGCCTGCTCGTGCTCGCCTTCGCCCTCCCCGCCCGCGCCACCATCGAGGCCGATTTGCTGGCCGGCTACGCGCCGAGCTACGCCGCGAGCGTCGGCGGGGACGCCAATGCCCAGGTCATCATCGCCAACGCCGTCGTCGGCAACAACGTCATCAACGACCAGAGCGGCACCGGCGCGCGGATGCGCCTCGCCGGGTTCCATCGCTCGACCAATGACCCGGTGAACTGGACCACCACCGGGGGCATGGTGGGCTGGCTCGCCAACAACGATTCCCGCGTTGCCGACGTGGTTGCGGCCGGCGCCGCGGTTGGGGCCGACCTCGTCACCTACATCTGCCAGCACAGCGACTCGGCCAGCATCGCCGCCGTGGCGCAGCAGCCCGGGATGTATTCGGCCTACAACCCTTCCGCCGTCTGGTCCGCCGTCTTCGCGCACGAAACCGGCGGGCACAACTATGGCCGCGCCCACAATGACGGCCTCCTCAACCCCAAGACCGTCATGTTGCACAACTATTGCGGCGGCGGCGCGGCCCCGCCCTACCTGTTCTCGAACCCGAACATCTGGTTCAACGGCGTGCAACTCCAGGGCACCGGCGACAACTGCGGGCAGGGTGCGTTAATCAACGGGGGTGACAATTCCGCCCCCGGCGCCCAAACCGTGGCCGACCGCCGACTGCGCCTCCTCGAGGGACCGCAACTGAACAACGTGGTCCTGCGCTGGCTCTTTACCAACGCGCCCGGCACCGCGCCCGCCGGCACCACCATCCCGGACCACGTCGCCGCCGCCCCCGCCATCGTGCGGGGCAACGGGGCCACCTTCACGGGCCGCGCCCTCCGCACACCCGGCGGCACCACTGGCAACACGGCCGCCAATGCCATTGCCGCCTACCTGGATCTGCCCAACGGCCTGCTTTCGTCCCGCACCAACCTTACCCTCGAAATCTGGGCCGCGCCGCGCACCGCCGCCAACTGGGCGCGCATCGCCGACTTTGGCCGCGCGGTCCAGGCGGGCGACGGCCTCGGGGCACCCGGCGAATACACCGGCACACCCGGCACGTTGGCGCCCGGCGCCACCACCACCTCGAACAACCTCGTCCTGACCGCCACCATCGGCACCAGCCTCAATCAGCAGCGCTTTCAGGCCCGGATGAACGGGGCGATTTTCACCGCCGATTCCGGTCTGCCCACCGTGGCGGGCAATCTGCACCATTTCACCCTCACGTTCACCGCCGGCGTGGGCGACTTTCCCGCCACCGGCGGCCGCTGGCAATGGTATCGCGACGGCCTGCCCATCGCGTTTCTTGACGTGGATTTTCTCCCGTCCGCCTTGCAGGACGTGAACAACTGGCTGGGCCGCTCACAGTGGAGCGCCGACGCGCTGGCCGCCAACGACTACGCCGAAGTCCGCCTCAGCAATGTCGCCCTCACGCCCCGTCAGGTGCTCGCCCACTATCTGCTCGGGCCGTTTTACCATCCGACGGCCAACGTGACGCTGACCAACAGCGACCCCGTCGGCACGAGTTCGTTCAATGCCGCCGGACGTTGGAGCAGCGGCGCGCCCCCCGCCGCCGGACAGACTTACGAAACCCACGCCTTCCAGTTGCGCACGCCGGAAGCGGCAGGCAACCAGACCTTCGCCGGCGGCGGGCTGCAAATCACCGGCGGCGCGCTCGTTTGGAAAGGCACCGGCAGCGGCACCGCCACGGTGACCAATCTCAGCCTCAACGGCGGCACGGTGGCCCACGCCGGCTCCGGCACCCTCACGCTGGCGGGCGGCCTGACGGTCACGACCAACGGCGGCACGCTCAACAACGTCAACGGCGCGGTCACGCTGACGGCCAACCTGTCCGGCAGCGGCCCGCTGCATTTCCTCGCCAACGCCACGACGCTCGCCGGCGACAACAGCGCGTTCACCGGCCCCCTTCGCATCGGCAATGGCCAGCCCGGCACGCTCGTCATCAATTCGCCCGCCCGGCTCGGCGCGCCGCCCGCCACGTTCCAGACCAACCACCTCGCGCTCAATCGCGGCACGCTCCAGACCACCGCCACGATGGCGCTCGACGACCCGCATCGCGGCATCCTGCTCGACGTCAGCGGCGGCACGTTCAACGTCAACGCCGGGACCACGCTGACCGTGAGCAGCCCGCTCGCCAGCCCGAACCTCGGCGCGAACATTTTCGTCGGCTCCCTCCGCAAGGCCGGCGCGGGCACCCTCATCCTCGCCAGCTCCAACAGCGCCTTCAACGGCGGCGTCTTCGTGGACACCGGCAGCACCAGCGCCAACGACGGGGCCTTCCGTGTCGCCAGTTCCACCGTGCTGGCCAACGCCCGCTCACCCTTCTTCATCCGCAACAACAACAGCGGCAGCTCGACGCTGCAACTCGAGGGCGCGGCGGGCGGCATCACGTTGCCGCAAAACCTCTCCCTCGCCGGACGCAACACCGCCACCGCCGCCATCCAGAACCTCGCCGGCACCAACACGCTGTCCGGCGGCATCACCGTCAACGTGGGCGGCGGCAACTACTGGCTCCAGTCCGACGCCGGCCAGTTGAACCTCGGCGGCACGCTGACCTCCGCCGCCACCGGCACGCGCACCCTCACTTTCCAGGGCGCGGGGAATTTCAACGTCACGGGCGTCATCGCCGATGGTGCCGCCACGGTCAACGTGGTGAAAACCGGCGCGGGCCGGATGACGCTGGCCGGGATGAACTCCTACACCGGCACCACGGCGGTCAACGGCGGCACGCTGTTGGTGAACGGCCTGGTCGGCACCGGGGCCGTGACCGTCGCCAACACCGCCACGCTGGGCGGCCTCGGCACCGTCGGCGGGGCCGTCACCGTGCAAAGCGGCGGCACGCTCGCGCCCGGCGTGGACGGGACGGGACGGCTGGTCATCAACCAGGCGCTCACGCTCCAAACCGGCAGCACCACGCGTCTGGAATTGAACGCCGTCGCCCCGACCAACGACGTGCTCCAGGTGGGCGGCATGCTGACGCGCGGCGGCGCGCTGGTCTTCACCAACATCGCCGGAACCTTCAGCGCGGGCCAGGTGTTTCCCGTGTTTGCCGCGAACATCTGGGCGGGCGCGTTCAGCTCCATTTCCCTGCCCGCGCTGCCGCCCGGCCTGCAATGGAACACCAACAACCTGTGGACCGTCGGCACGCTCGCGGTCGCGGCGGTGCCGCCGCCCACGCTGAACTTCAGCCTGAGCGGCGGCACGCTCGAATTGAGCTGGAGCGGCCCGTTCAAACTGCAATACCAGACCGCGCCGCGCGCCACCGGCCTCGATCCCGCCGCCTGGCTCGATCACCCCGGCGGCGGCGCCAGCCCTGTCGTGGTGCCCGTGGACCCGGACGCGGAAACGCGCTTCTTCCGCCTGGTCAATCTGCCCTGAACGAAGCCGATGATCCGGCATCGGCGGAGCCGGTCCGCTCGTGGGCGATGAGTTGAACCCGAACGCCGACGCCGCATGGCCTCCGGCATTCCTGCCGCCCGGAAACGCGCCCGAACGACTGGACCACCCGCGTGCAGTCTTTGACCGCAGAAATTCGGAAGTTTTTTCCGCCGGGCCGGGCAGCCCGGCGCCACGGCCGGCAAGGAGGCCCGCCGCCAAGGTTCGACTTCGGCGTTCGGATCCAACCTGGAATCCGAAGTTCGATATCCGAATGTCGAAAGAAATACGAAGCCCGAAATCTGAATGGCCACATTGCCACCGTTGGCCGGGCCGCACCGTTTTCCAGACCGCAGCAAAGCCTGATGCGGGCTGCCGTTCCGCCCCTTCTTCGGACTCCGGGGATTCGGATTTCACGTTGAAAAATGACGAAGCCCTGCGCGGCATCGTCACACACGGCTGCCCGGACAACTGGCATCGGCCACTTCTTGCCGCACCAAGATTGCGCGGCTTCCGTTTCGAGGATGACGCCCGCCGTCAAAACGGCTCCACAGTCTTCGCCATCGTGGAAACCTGCTGGCTGTGGTTTCCGCCAGCGCGACCGCAATCGTTTCCACCCGCGCCAGCCAGCCCGCCGCCACCCCCTGCCAGTCATTTGGCAAGGCACTGGAGCGGGTGAGCAATCGTTAGGACTGCGCGCAAGCTTCCCATTGGAGAGTGGTAAAAATTCGTATCATTCTGTTGGACAGAATGATACAATTCAATTTCCGGAATCTTGGGAGCCTGAATGGTGCCGGGTTCCATTTATTAGTGAACATTCCTAAAAAAAGTCTTGGCCAACTCAAGAACGCCATTTATCGTCAATGCCATCAGCCATGACAATTGCCGTGTCCCGTCCGGCCCGGCTTCACCAACGGTTCCCATCATGAACACCACCCGCCCAGACCGTGGCCCCGCAACAGCCCAGCGCGGCGCGTTCACCCTCATCGAACTGCTCGTGGTCATTGCCATCATCGCAATCCTCGCGGCAATGCTGCTGCCCGCGCTGACCCGGGCCAAGGAGAAGGCCAAACGCATCAACTGCTCGAGCAACCTCCGGCAGCTCGGCCTCGCCTGCCAGATGTATGCCAACGACAACAACGACCGCCTGCCGGTCAACGGCGGCTACTGGACCTGGGACATGACCATCGCCGTGGCGGACGCCCTCACGGACAACGGCGCCCAGCGGCGCATCCTTTACGACCCGTCCTTCAAGGAGCAGGACAACGACATGCTTTGGGGTGGTGCCCAGGGATTCAACAACGCCGGCTACCGCGTGATCGGCTACGCTGTCACGTTCCCCGGAACCGCAGGGTTCTCGGGCGTGTATTCGACCAACGTGAACACGAACATCACTGCCCGCGCCATCCAGATCGGCGCGTTTTCCATGCCGGCACCTTCGCCGTCCGAGCGGGTGTTGGTGGCGGACGCCACCATTTCGCAGTTCAACAACGAAGCCAACCGCGCGGGCAACAACTACACCGCCATCACCGGCGGCTGGAACGAGCGGCATCGGTCCCCGCACGTGAACGCCAACCTGCCGACCGGCGGCAACTTCGCCGCCCTGGACGGTCATGTGGAATGGCGGCGATTCCAGTTGATGCGGGTGCGCACCGCTCAATACCCCTTTTTCTGGTGGTGACCCCGCTTTCCCGCGTGGAAGTGGATCCACCAGATTCAGCCCAAACAGCCCCCAGACCCCCACAACAAAATACCCCATGAATCGCTTGCGAACCAAATCCCCCGCCCGCCACACGCGGCCGCTGCCATGTTTGCTCGCCACCGCGCTGGCCCTGGCCAGCCTGCCCGTCACCACGCCGGCCCAAAGCAGTTGGACCGGTGCCGTGGACAGCAATTGGAACAACGCCGCCAATTGGACTGCCGGCGTGCCCGGTGCCGTCAACGCCATCATCACCAACGTCACTCCGAACATCTGCACCGTCACTTCAACTCCAACGGCCACACCAGTGGACATTCTGGTCGGCACGGGCGCGGGAATGACCGGCCGGGTGGACCACATAGCGGGTGACGTGGCCACCGGAGACGGTAACTGGATGTTCATCGGCTGGCAGGGCGGCAACGCCACCTACAATCTGGCGAACACGGCCAGCAGCGGCGGCCCGTTCACCGGCTTCGGCCTGGGCAGTGGCAATCTGAACGTGGGCGGCGCGCTCCAGAACGGCAACCTGTTCGTTGGTTTGGATGCCGGGACGGTTTCGCGGCTCAACATCAACTCCTCCGGCACGCTGGCGGCGGGCGGCTTGTTGGTGGGCGCGAATGGCGGCTCGACCGGCACCGTGAACCTGGACAACGGCACCGTGCAAATCGGCGGCGAATGCCAGATTGGTTCGAGTTTCTGGGGCAATGGCTTTTCCGGCCGCCTCAACATGAGCGGGGGCACCTTCAATGCCAACATCCTCAGCTTCTCCCGCGGCAACAGCCCCACCGCCGCCATCACCGGCATCGGAAACTTCACCGGCGGCACCGTCAACGTCGGCCAGTGGTTCACCGTCGGCTTCGCGGGCAGCGCGGCGTCCGTCGCCCTGGTCACCAACAATGGCGCCACGATCAACGTCAACGTCAACGGCGGCGGCAACTTCGAGCTGGGGGTCTGGGACCCCATGACGCCGCGCTTTGTCCTCAACAGCGGCGCGGTCAACGTTTGCAACAACGGCGCGATCCTGTTCGGCGTGTTTGGCCAGTCGGGCACAGCCACTTTTGACCACAACGGCGGCGCTGTCACCTTCTTCAGCGACGCGGGCTTCACCGTTGGCGGCTTCGGCGGCATCGTCCTCGGCAACGTCGGCGGCCCCAACCCGTGGGAAACCAGCACCGGCACTTTCACCTACAATCTCAACGGCGGCACGCTCACCGTCCCGCAGATTTCGAAGCTCAGCGCCCCGGCCACGGGCGTGTTCAATTTCAACGGCGGCACCCTCAAGCCGACCACCAGCCTCGCCGCGTTCATGCAGGGCCTCACCGCCGCCAACCTCCTCGCCGGGGGCGCGAACATTGACACCGACGGCTACGACATCACCATCGGCCAACCGCTCTCGGGCGTCGGCAACCTCACCAAGCGCGGCCTGGGCACACTCACCCTGACCGGCACCAACACCTTCACCGGCACCACCGTCATCAGCAACGGCGTCCTTGCCCTGAGCGGCTCCGGCGTTCTCGCTGGCCCCGTGATCATTCCGGCGGGCCGGACGTTCGACGTGTCCACGGTTTCGGTGGCCGTGCAAAACGACCTCCTCGGCGTTGGCACCGTCACCGGCCCCTTGATCAGCGCCGCGAGCATGGACGTGTATCCCGCCACGGACGGCACCGCCGGCACGCTGACGGTCAATGGCGGCGGCGATTTCACCGGCGGCGCCACGCTCCGCTTTGACCTCGGCACCAGCGCCGCCAGCGGCAACGACCGGATCGTGGTCAACGGCAGCCTCGCCGTCAGCAGCGCCACCGCCGTCCGCATCAAGGCGCTGGCCGACGCGGCACCACTCGACACCACGACGGACTACCTGCTGTGCCAGGTCAGCGGCAGTCTTACGATGGGTTCCGTGCCGTCGCTGGCCTGGGACGGCACCCCGCCCTCGAACTACCTGAGCTACACCGTCCAGCAGGTCGGCAACAACCTGGTGCTCAAATACACCCCGGCAGTCGCCCCCACGGTCAGCGCCACCTCGACGCCCGCCGTGGTCGTCCGCAACCAGGCCCTCAGCGTCACGGCCACCGTCACCCCGGGCACCGGCTCCGTCACCAACGTCTTTGCCGATGTGACCCAGATCGGCGGCTCCGCCACCGCGCCATTGATCTTCGCGGGCATCCCCAATGTCTATACCAACACATTCACGGTCGGTTCAGCCATCGTGCCCGGCGTGAAAATCCTGTCCGTCGTCGCCCAGGCCAACACCGGTCTGAGCAGCCCGGCGGCCACGGTCACCAACACCGTCGTCGCGACCAATGAGGTCTGGACCGGGGCCGGTCCCAACAACCAGTGGACCACCGCCGCCAACTGGCACGTCGCCCGCCCGGCGGACGCGGGCGACGCCGTCACCTTCGCGGGCACCACGCGGTTGACTCCCGATCTGGACGTCAACCTGAGCGTTACCGGAGTCAGCTTCGAAACCAACGCAGGCGCGTTCACGCTCGGCACCAGCACGGCCCGCACGCTCACCCTGGCGGCAGGGACGGGGATCGAGAACCGCTCCACCAACCCCCAGACCATCGCCGTGCCGCTGTTCCTGGCCGCCCCGCAAACCTTGCACGCCGCCGCCGGCGTGCTGAACCTGGCCGGCAACCTCGACAAGAACGGCCACCTCCTGACTGTCACCGGCGCGGCCCACACCGTGCTCGGTGGCACCGTGACGGGCAGCGGCTCGCTGCTCAAGCGCGGCAGCGGCACGCTCACCGTGCCCGTCAACACGGCCTGGGACCTCACCCAGGCCTCTTCCGGCGGCTTCAGCGGCCCGCTCCTCGCGCAGGCAGGCCGCCTCGTGTTCAACAACGGCTCAGTCCAGTCGGTCACCGGCGAGCTGGTCATCGGCGGCGTCATCACCAACGGCCACCCGGGCAATGATGCGACGCTGGTGGTGGACAACGCGACCCTCAACATTTCGAGCTGGCTCTCCGTGGGCCGCGGCAACGGCACCGGCACCGTGGCTTCGGTGCTCATTCTCACCAACGGCGCCACCGTCTCCGCCCAGAATTGCAGCGCGGGTTTCAACGCCGACAACCCCGCCAACCGGCCCAAGGGGGCCATCCATCTCCACGGCAACTCGACCCTCACGCTGCCGGGCGTTCTCCGCGTCGCGGAATCCGCCAACGCCGACGTCACCGTCACCGTCAACGACTCCGCCACCCTCAACGTCGGCGGCGTCATGGACCTGGCCATCGGTTTCGGTTCCACGCTGGCGACGCTGACGGTCAACGGCGGTGCCGTGAACCTCGCATCCGACCCCTACATCGGCCACTGGGGCAGCGGCCAGGCCGTCCTCAACCTCAACGGCGGCAGCTTCAACGTGGGCACCACGGCCACCCGGTGGATGTTCCTGGGTTACTGGGACTGGGTGAACAGCACCGTCAACCTCAACGGCGGCGCCCTCAAGCTCTGGAACAACTCCTCCCTCAAAATGGCCCGCAACAACAACCACGCCGGCAACGCCTTCAGCCACGTCATCCACCACAACAGCGGCGACGTGACCTATTACAGCGACGCCGGCGTCACCCCCGGCGGCACCGGCAACCTCGACCTGCAATACACCGGCGGTTCGAACGGCGTTTCCATCTACAACCTCAACGGCGGCACCCTCACCGTGCCCACCATCATCTCCTCCGCCAGCACCGGCACGCGCCACTTCAACTTCAACGGCGGCACGCTGCGCGCCGCGGCCGACAGTGTCACCCTGCTCAACCTCGGGGCGGGCAATGCCCGCGCCTACGTCCGCGCGGGTGGCGCCGTCATTGACACGGACGGCAAGAACGTGACCATCGCCAGCGCCTTGGAGCGCTTCCCCGGCGACCCGACCGATGGCGGCCTGCGCAAGCGGGGGGCGGGCGCGCTGGCGCTCGCCGGCACCAACACTTACAACGGCAACACCGTGGTCGAGGCGGGCACGCTCCAGCTCGCGGTGGCTTCGCTGGCCGGCGCCTCGACCGTCGTGATCAGCAACAGCGCCACCCTGCAACTGGACTTTGCCACCACCAACCAGGTGGCTGGCCTGGTCCTCGCGGGCGTGGCCCAGCCGGCGGGCGTGTATAACAGCCTCAACACCCCCGCCTTCATCACCGGCACGGGCAGCCTGCTGGTGAATCCGATCGCCGGCTACCCCACAAACCTCACCGTGACCGCCGGCCCCGGCTCGATCGGGGTGAGTTGGCCCGCCACACACCTCGGCTGGATTCTGCAATTCCAGACCAACCACGCCGCGACCGGCCTCTCCACCAATTGGGTGGACCTGCCCGGCACGGCCGCCGTCACCAGCACCAACTTCACCATCAACCCGGCCACCCCGTCGGTCTTTTACCGGCTCCGCAAACCGTGACCGGCGGCGCGAGGTGTGATAGTTGTTTCCGGTCGCGGCCTGGCGTTCCTGATTCGAGCCTGCGCCGGGCCGGTTCGCGTGGTGGCGCGCGCGGACCGGCCCGGCGGTTGAAAAGTCCGCCCGGCCCGCATACTTGATTCCGTCGTGATTCGCGCCCGTCCCACCTTGTTCGCGCTGCTGCTGACCGGTCTCCTGCCGCCCCTCGCCGGACAGGAGCCGCTGTTGGGCAACACCGGCGCGCACGATCCCTCGACGATGATCCGCGACGGCAACCGTTACTTCGTCTTCTACACCGGCCCGGGCATTCCCTACAAGTGGTCCACCAACAAGGTGAACTGGACCTTCGGCGGGACGGTGTTTCCCCCCAACACTCCGCCCGCATGGACCACCAGCGCCGTGCCTTCCTTCACCGGCTTTTTCTGGGCGCCGGACATCGCGTGGTTCAATGGCCGGTTCCACCTCTACTATTCCGTCTCCGAATGGGGCACCATCAACTCCGCCATCGGCCTTGTCACCACCCCCTCGCTCCTCAACCCCGTCTGGACCGACCAGGGCAAGGTCATCCAGTCGGACTCGGTTTGGGAGGCCGGGCCGGACACCGACGTCACCCACCTGAACTGCATTGACCCCGGCCTGTTGGTGGACACCAACGGCGCCGTCTGGATGGTCTATGGCTCCTATTCCGACGGCATCCACGTCGTCGCCCTCGACCCCGCCACCGGCAAACGCTTCACCCAAACGGACCTTGGAGTGAAGGTCGCCAGCAATTGCGGCGGCTTTTTCTGCAACACCACCGAAGCCGCCGCCCTCCACCAACGGGGGGGCTTCTATTATCTCTTCCTCAACCACGGCGGCTGCTGCGCCGGCATCGAAAGCACCTACCATATCCGCGTGGGCCGCGCCGCCAGCCCCACCGGCCCGTTCCTCGACCGCAACGGCATCAATCTGGCCGGCAATGGCGGCACGCCCTTCCTCGAAAGCCTTGGCCGCTACGTTGGCCCCGGTCACGCCGGACTGTTCGAGGAAACTGGAACGACCTGGCTCTCCTACCATTACTACGACGCCCTGCATGCCAACCCGGGTGAGCCGACCCTCGGCCTCCATCGTGTCGCCTGGACGGCCGACGGCTGGCCCGTGGTCACCAACCACTGGAACGCCTTCCTGCCGGTCGAAACCGACGCCCGCGACCATCGCGGCCAGTTCCCCGGCGTGCTGACCAACGGGGCCGTCACCACGGCCGACCCCGAACGGGGTCGCGCCCTCGAGCTTGACGGCACGGCGGCGCATGTCCGCTTCTCCCCGGCCATCGCCAACGCCTCCACCTTCATGGCCTGGGGCCACTGGCGCGGCGGCGGCGACTGGCAGCGCATCCTGGATTTCGGCACCAACACCTCCCGTTACCTCTTCCTCACCCCGCGCGCCAACAACGGGCGGATGCGCTTCGCCATCCGCAACGGCGGCGGCGAACAAATCCTCGACGCGCCGTTCGCCCTCCCCACCAACGCCTGGTGCCATGTCGCCGTCACCCTCGATGGCCAGCACGGCACGCTCTACTTCAACGGCCAGCCCGTCGCCACCAACACCGCGATGACGCTCCGCCCGTGGCAGTTGCTCGCCCGCGCCAATTACCTCGGCCGCAGCCAGTTCCCCGCCGACCCCTTCTTCAACGGACGCCTCGACAGCGTCCGGGTCTTTGGCCGCGCGCTTGCCGCGCCGGAAATCCGCGACCTGGCCTGGGCGCATCCCGCCCTCGCCCATCGTTACCGTTTCACCGACGGCGTCCGCGACAGCATCGGCCAGGCGCACGGCGTATTGCACGGCGGCGCGCAGGTCACCAACGGCGTCCTCCGCCTCAACGGCGTGGCGGGCGATTACGCGGCGCTGCCTGGCGGCCTGGTCAGCTTCTGTTCCGCCGTCAGCGTCGAGTTCTGGGCCACGCTCCGGACCAACACGGCCTGGGCGCGCGTCTTCGATTTTGGCGCCACGAGCGGCGCCTCCGGCTCGCGTTACTTCTGCTTCAGCCCGCGCTCGGGGACGGGCGGACAACGCCTCGAGATCAGCACCACCGTCGGCACCTTCACCCACGACGCCGTGCCGGCCCTGGACGGACGCACCCTGCACGTCGTCTGTGTGCTCGACCCCGCCGGCCATTTCGCGGCCCTCTACACCAACGGCGTCCTCCAATCCGCCGCCGCCGCTGTCATCCCGCCCCTCACCGGCGTCCACACCAACTTCGCCTGGCTGGGCCGCTCGCTCTTTGCCGCCGACGGCTGGCTCAACGCGGACCTGGACGAGTTCCGCATCTATCATGGTCGCCTGACGCCCGACGAAATCGCCGCCAACTTCCGCGCTGGTCCCGACGCGCTGGCGCTGCCCGTCGCGCTCCAAACCGCGTGGGCGGGCGCGGCGGCCGAATGCTCGTGGCCCGCCTGGGCGGCGGGCTTCCAACTCGAATCCACCGCCGACCTGGTCGCGCCCGCGTGGCTGCCCGTCCACGCCGCCCCCGTGCTCGAGCAGGGCCGCTGGACCACGACCGTCGGCGTCACCAACCCGCGCCAATTCTTCCGCCTCAAACGTTGAAGCCCCACCTCCCAACCGCCCCGCCGGGAGCCTGGCGTTTGTTCCGCCGCGGAATGAACGCCGCGTGGCTGCCGCTCCTTCTCGTCGCCGTCCGGCCCGTCACCGCCGCCGCGCAGGACCGCACCGTGCTCTTTGACCTCGGCGCTCCCGGCGTGACCCGGGCGGTGCCCAACTGGGGCCTGGACACGGCCTGGTATAGCGAGGTCAACGTGCGGCGCGGCGCGATTTACATGGGCACGGGCCAGGTGGACGTGGTGCGGGTTTCCTTCACCCCCACCGCCGCGCTGGCGGGCGGCGACCTGCCGGCGGCCGAGTTCAACACCCTCTCGAACCGGCTGCGCTGGGTCGCCCTGTGGACCAGCCCGGCCACCGCCGTGTGTCTCAACGAGGATTCGCCAACGGTGGACCCGTGGTTCAAGCTGCCGGGCGGCCAGATTGACCCCGCACGCTGGGCGCAACTCATCGAGGTCACCACCCGGCACGCGCAGGCGGCGGGGCGGACGGTGGTGGCGGTCGCCCCGTTCAACGAGCCGGACCTGCACCGCCCGGAACGGCTCGCCACCATGCAGACGTTTTACGACACCGCCGGCGTGCTGACCAATTATCCGCGGTTCATCACCAACGCCATCCGCCTCAGCGGCGGCAACACGCTCAACACCGACCAGGCCGCTCCGTGGTATGACTTCCTGAGGTCCCGGTTACGCGAGGGCAACACTCACCAGCTCGCCGGCAGCTTCGACAATTACGCCGCTTTTTTCCAAACCGTCGCCGCCCGCGGCCATCATCCCGCGAATGACGAGCTGCACAACGTCATGGAAGCCCTGGTAGGCGCCGAATACGGCCTGCAGACCGGCATCTGGTGGGGCACCGCCGAACGGGCGCGGGGCGAATTCGTCCGCGCCAGCGATGGCCGACGGCTGGGCTACGCCGAGCATCGCCCCAACTGGACGGCGGCGGCCGTCTATCGCGCCCCCGACGGCCGGGTGCTTGGCTTCGTGGGCGAGTCCGAACGCCAGGCCCGCCCCACCACCTACCGCTTCTTCTCTCGCGACCGCGATGTCTTCTACGATGGCGACGGCCCCCGGCGCGATTTCACCGTCACCACCACCGGCGGCCCTGGTTACCAGACAACCGCCCACCGCAACACCGAGCGAGTGGTCAACATCACCTGGGGCGAGGATGTTCCGCCCCCCGTCGGCGGCCGCTGCCTCGTCGTCAACCGCCACAGCCTCCGCGTCCTGGAGGTGCAGAACGCCGGGCTGGGCGACGGCGCCAACATCCAGCAAAACACCTACTCGGGCGGCCCGCACCAGCACTGGGACTTCACTCCCATGTCCCCGGCCATTGACTACGGCGATTGCAGCTACTTCATGGTCACCGCCGCGCACAGCGGCCGCGCCGCCGACGTGAACAACTTCTCCTTCAATGACGGCGCCAACGTGATGCAGTGGACGAACTTCCCCGGACTGAACCAGCAATGGTTCCTCGAATACACCGGCGACGGCTGGTTCCACATCCGCAACCGCTGGAGCGGCAAATACCTCACCGTCAACGGCGCCTCCACCGCCAACGGCGGCAACATCGTCCAATGGGCCGCCACCGGCCATCCCAGCCAGCAATGGCGGCTCCTGCCCGTCGGCGCCTCCCCCACCGACCTGACCCCGCCGCCCGCGGTCACCGGCCTCCACGCCACCGCCCGGGAACGCTCGGTCCACCTTGCCTGGAGCGCCAGCACGGCGCCCGACCTCGGCGGTTACACCGTCCTGCGTTCGCCCAACCCCGGCGGCCCCTGGGAAATCATCGCCCGCGGCCTGACCAACACCGCGTTCACCGACCCGGCGGCCAACCGGATGCGGGCCTACCACTACGTGGTGCGCGCGGTGGACCGTTCCTGGAACAGTTCCTCCAACTCCGCGTCGGTCAGCGCCACGCCCTCCGGCGGCTCCGCGCTCCTGGCCCGCTACCGCTTCGACGACGGCGTTCTCGACGCCTCGCCCAATGCGAACCACCCGATCGTGCTTGACGGCGCGCCCGGTTTTGCCGGTGGCGCGTTCGGGTCCGCCCTCGCCTTCAACGGCGCCAGCCAGTCGGTCATGCTGCCGGCCACCCTGCTCGCGGGCGTCACCAACTTCACCCTCGCTGTCTGGGTTTATTGGAATGGCGGCGCCGCGTGGCAGCGCATCCTTGATTTCGGCAACGGCACGACCGAGAACCTGTTCCTCACCCCCGCCTCCGGCGACGGCACGTTGCGTTTCGCCATCACCACCAACGGCGGCGGCGCCGAACAACAACTGAACGCCCCCGCCCTGCCCGTCGGCCAGTGGCGGCATGTGGCCGTCACCCGCAACGGCAACACCGCCCGCCTCTACACCAACGGCGTGCTCGCCGCCGTGAACCACGCCCTCCCCCCGAACCCGGTAGTGGGACAGGCATCCTGCCTGTCCGGTGGCGCCGCCAAACTCGCGCTGGACTCACACCCAATGGACGCCTCACCGGACAGGCGGGACGCCTGTCCCACTACGGCGTCGGCGCTGCGGTTCGGGGGTTCAAAGCGCGAACTGTCGGTTGGGAAAATTCTCACCCTGTCCCCGGCGGCGTTCGATCCGGTGTTGAACCGTCTCGGCAAAAGCCAGTATGCCGCCGACCCGCTGTTCAACGGGCGGCTCGACGAACTGCACATTTACAACCACGCCCTGAGCGACGCGGAGATTGGCCGTCTGCTGCTCAATCAACCGCCCCCGCCCGCCGCGCCCGCCGTGCTGACATTCACGCCTGCCGGGGACCAGCTCACCATCTCCTGGCCGCCCGAGTATCTCGGCTGCCGCCTCGAATCCAACGCCGTCGGCCTGCGCGCGCCCGCGGCGTGGTTCACCGTGCCCGGTTCCAGCGGCACCAACCACCTGACCCTCCCCATCTCCGCGGGTGCCGCCAACGTGTTCTTCCGGCTGGCGGCCCCGTGAGCCGCGCCTGGCCGCCGCCACCCCTCCAGTGAATCCCGGCGGAGTGATGGGCGCGCGACGCCCTGCGGTGCCGCGCCCGGTTGCGACGCGGGCCACGGCTGACGCCGCTCCGCTTCCGTCGGGACCGTGCAGCGCCGCAGCCGGACGTTGGGAGCGCGCGCGGCCAAAAGTTTGACCCCGCCGGAATTTGATGTTTGATTGCGACTGTGATCACTGCCAGGTCCAGATTGGCTGCCCGCAAGCCCGCGCCCCGGCGTTGGACCTTCGCGGAGCTGGCCGCCGAGTTGCCGGAATCCAATTTGCCCACCGAATTGTGGGATGGAGAACTCGTCATGTCGCCCGCACCGTCATTCTTTCACCAGGAAATCGTCATCCGTTTCTTCAAGGTGCTGGACGCCTTTGTTTCAGCCGGCCGCCTGGGAAAGGTAACGCTGGCCCCTGTGGACATGATTCTCGCTCCGCGTCGCGCCGTTCAGCCCGACGTGGCTTTCATCTCGAACGAACGGCGCGCCATCATTGGCGACCGGCTTTCCGGCGCGGCGGATTTGGTGGCGGAGATCATTTCCCCCGAGTCCCGCCGCCGCGACCGGTTCGACAAGCGCGACCTCTATGAGCAGCACGGCGTGAAGGAATACTGGCTGATTGATCCCGAGGCTTCGACCGTCGAAGTGCTGCACCTGGTTAACGGCGAGTATCAGCTCGCGGGCCGCTGGCATCCGGGGGAAAAAGCCGCCTCCAAACTCCTGCCCGGCTTCGAGGTTTCCGTTTCCGAACTCTTCGCCCGGGACTGACGCGCGCCACGGGAACGCGGCCCGGCAGCGCGACGGCCCCGCCACATTCGGTCCGCCGGCGGCGCGGGGGAAACGGCCAAAACCGCAATTCAACCACGGATTCACCTGGCGCGGACGTCGCCGCTCCGGTCAGCTCCATTGACATAGTCCCGCGACATGCGCCGCCGAGCCGTCGCGCAACCAGCCGTCGAGCTGCGCCTGATCCTTGAGCTGCTGGCCCCGCAAGCGCGGCACCACCACGAACTGCGCCGCCACCTCGGGCAGCGCCGTCATGTCGCCCCACAACTTCTCGAACTGGCACACCGGGAACACATCCTCCTGCCCATGCCCCCAGCGCTTCTTCACGTCCTTGATCGTGACATACGCCGGCAGCCGCGCGGCCACGCGGCGCACGGCGGCGGAAACTTTGTCCGCGTCCGCCAAATCCGCGCGCCCCAGCCCGAAGACCGTGAGCAGCCGGTCAAGGTGAATCCAGCAGGTGTTCGAGTTGTAATAGCGCAACTGGAATTCCGCCTCCTCGCGCGGCATGGCCAGTCCCTCGACGAGGCGCACCTGACCGTTGACCCGCGCCAGTCCGCCGCCGCGGTCCTCGAGCCGACGCGTGATGACCTCGAACGTCAGGCAGGCGTCGCTTTGCAGGTGCAGCCCGAACAACGCCGGGTCCGGGTCCGCGCCGAGCGTGTCAATGTTGTGCAGCAGCAGGTGTTGCAGTTGGGGCCGCTCCGCGAGCAGTCGCGCCAGCGTCCCGTTGCGCAGCAGGTTCGGCACTTCGAACCAGTGCCCGACCGGATGCAGGCACTGCGCGGGCACGTTGTCGGTGTAGTCGGCGCCTTCGCCTGCCGCGCGTGCCCAGTTCAGCAGGGCGGCGTGCAAACTCGCGCGCACCTTCTGCTGCTGCTCGTCCAGCCGTTGCTGCGGCAGTTCCTCCCACAGAAACCGCAGGTCGCGCACCATCGGAATCAACCGCAGTCCGATGGAACGGCCCGGCGACAAATGCAGCGGACCGGGATAGGCGTAATTGTCCCGCGCCCGCAGAAAATCCTCCGTGGCTGCGTGCGTCAGGTAACTCGTGGTGAACACGTGCGGCAGCGGGCAACCGGCCCGCCGCCCGCCGCGCCGGCTCTTCGCCAGATGCGTTTCCAGGAACGTGCGATGCGCGCCGGCAAACGCGCAGAACGGATGCAGCGCCTTCACCACGCCCGCGCCCTGCGTCCACCGGCTGCCCACGCCGGCGGCGAGCGTGACGACGGCCAGTTCGCCGCGTTGCAATGCGGCCAGTCCCGCGGCGCGCAGTTCGTCCGGCAGCGGCCGGGTCGCGTCGCGCACGTCCTCATCCTTCACATCGCGGATGTCCGCGCTGGCCGGCAGACGGTTTTGCGCGAGCCCGATGCGGCCCCCGCGCAGTTCTTCGCGGATTTGTTCGTGCTGCGCGCGGTCGAAGCCGTTTTCCGCGAGCAATTCCTCAAGCGACACGGGCCGGGCGTCATCCGACTTGAGGCGCGGCACCAGGCGGTCGAACAACACCTGCGTCATCCCGGCCAGCTCCGGACGGGTGCGCGTGGCCGCGCCGAGCTGGTCGAGGTCCGCGCGGCGGGCGGGCGTGAGGGATTGCGGATCGGCGCGCAGCCAGCGGGGCGCGTGCAGCGCGTAATAACCGGCGGGCAGCAAGGCCTCCTCGCCCGCGAGCAATTCGGCCCAGGTGCCGTGTTCGTTGATGGCGAAATCATAGACCACCGGCTCCATCGCGAACGGCAACGCGTGCTGCAATTCCCGTTTGGTGGCGGACATGATGGCCTGCAATTCCCGCTGCGCCTCCGCCTTGCGGTGCGGTGCGACGATGAACCCCATGCCGCCGCCCGACATGCCGCCCAGCATCCAGAACCCCCAGAAGTCCTCGCCGAACGCCGCCCGCGCCCGCTGGATCAGCGTTTCGGTGAAGGCGTTGCTGGCCCACGGGATGATCGTCTGGATCGGCTCGCGGAAGTTGCGCGTGGTCCATTCGCCGACGCGCCGCACGTCGCCCGCGCGCAACGCCGCGAGCACCTCGTCCAGCACCCCGATGGCCTGCTGGCGCGCGGCCCATTCCGGCCCCGAACGCAGCAGGTATTTCTCGGTGACCATCTCGAGAATCGGCCCGACGTTCTGCGCCATGCCGCCGTGAACCAGCACCAGGCTCTCCTGCAACCGCGCGCGGGTCGCGGCGGAAACCTCGTCCCGTCCGAGAATGTGATGCGCGGGCATGAGCCGGCCCCGGCTGATGCCGAATTCCGGATCGCCCTCGGCGGCGGGCACGCCGGTGATCAGTTTGATGCCGGGCCAGACGCCGCCCGAATCCTGCCAGCCGCCGCCCGAGCCGCCGAGCCATTCCCCCAGCAACGCGCGGGCCAGCACCAGCCGCCGTTCCGGTTCGGTCAGCGCGCCGGTGAGCGATTCCGCCTGGCCGGTCGCGCGCATGCACGCGGCGATGAGCGACGCGAGCAGGTTCGTCGAGACGGCCAGCCGCGAGCCTTTCGGGATGTCGTTGACGTGGCTGACAATTTCGAGGCCGAGGCCGGGGCCGACAACGCGCGCCAGCAGGTCGGCAAGATCCTGCCCGGAACCTTCGATGCCCGGCGGCACCAGCCCGGACGCAATCACCGCCGCCTTCAGCAGCCCGAGGTAATCCCGCGCAAAGTCGAACACCTCCGCCAGGCTGCGAATGTCCGCGCTCGCGCCCAGGTCCACGCTCGTCAACCGCAGCACCGGCTCGTCAATCACCCGCAGAAATGCCTCGACCGGCGGACGCGGTGCGGCGTCGCGCCCGTGAACCCCGAGGTCAATCGAGACATTCAACACCCGCGCGCCCTCGGGGAAATCCATCCCGAGGAAAAAGATGTCGCTCCAGCCCGAATGGCTCAGGTCCATCCGCACCGGCGTGCGCTCGCGCAACACCGGAAAGCTCCCGTCCGGCTGACGGCGCAGCAGCTCGGGCCGCACGCGCAGCGGATGGTCCGCCGGGTGCCCCATGCGGAACATCCACTGGTTGCCGCGCACCGAGCGCACGCTCCGCCGCACCTGGTCCGCGAGCGTCTGGAAGCCAAGCCGTTGATACGTCACCGCCAGCGCGCTGCACAACGCATCGCCCGGCCCGCCGGCCTTTTGCGCGGCGAGAAACTGGTCCAGCGCCTCCTCGAAACGCCGTTCCAGCAGATGCTCGTAACCCCGGAACGGAATCAGCCCCGCGCGGTCCGCCGGCAGTTTCGCCGGCAGATGAAACCGGTGGATGGCGTAAAGAAAAAACAACGCCCGCACCCGTTCATACAAATTGTCGCGCGAGCGGCGGAAGGCTTCGAGCGCGTCGCACGCGGCCACCAGTTCGGCGGCGCTGGCGCGCGCGCAATGCGCGTCGAGCGATTGATTGCGCACGCCCGGGTCGGGCGAGGTGATGAGTTCGAGCAGGGGATGGGGCATGGCGGCGGCGGGCGCGGTTAACGGGCCTCCTGCGCGAGCAGTTCGACCAGGCCGGCGAGGACTTCGTTGCGGTCCTGACCGGCGAGGGCGAGGGCCAGTTGGGCGTTGAGCAGGCCGTATTTGTTGCCGATGTCGAACCGCCGCCCGGCGACTTCGAGCGCGAGGTAACGCTCGCGGACGGACAGTTGCGCGAGCGCCGCGCTGAGATGCGCCATCCGCCCCGCCCGCACGGCTTCGCCCAGCAACTCCATCACCAGCGGCGTCAACACGTGCATCCCGAAGAAACACAGGTAGTGGCCCGCGCGCAGCCCGGGCACGATCAACTGCTGCTCCGCCACCGTGGGCGTCGGCTTCTCGCGCACCTCGTTGATGACATACAGGCCCTTGCGATGGTCCGCCAGCCGGCCGCCGGCCACGCCGTAAAACGGCAGCTTGCTCTCGTGCGTCGCCTGCACGGCGGACACCGCGCAATGCTCCGCGACCGCCACCTCGACCAGTTGCCGCGCGCAGCGCCGTTCCTCGCGGCTCAAGTAAAGATGATCGCCCACCAGCAGCAGAAACGGGTCGCGCCCGGTGAATTCATGCGCGCACCAGACCGCGTGGCCATAGCCCTGCGGGTCGGTCTGCTCAATGAATTGCAGCCGCCGCCCGTGCGGCCCGGCGGCGGCGCGATAGGTCTCCGCGTCGCCGGGATGAATGACCACGGCAATGTCCTCCGCGCCCGCGCCGCGCGCCTCCTCGATGATGATGGCGAGGGCGGTCTTGGTCTGGCCATCGCGGTCCACGAGGGTTTGGAGCGGCAGCGCGCGTTGCGCGGGGCCGGCGGCGGTGATGACAGCTTTGCGGATTTCCATGGCGGGTGAAAATTTTCGCCGCCATTCTGCCGCCCGTCCGCCCGCTGGCGACAAAAAAGGTGGCCTGCTGCCGGCAGAGGACTGCGGCGGACGCTTTCCTGAATTGCGGAACCACTGAGTTCAACCGCGGAGGCACAAGGCGCGCAAGAGCCGCAGCCACCGGGGCATAGCAACGCAGTCGGGAAAGTGGGCGGGGGGCCAGGGGAGAGAAGGCAACGGCCCGGCCTCCCTCTATGCCAAAAATGCCTGATCCGGTGCGTTTGTGATGCGAATGAAGACTCATGGAATGAAGCCAAGTGGCCGGGTTGTTCTTGCAGCCTGTCTGAAACGGGTGGCGTCGGCCATTTTGGCTGACGGAGAGCCGGGGCTTCCAGCCCGGCGGACCGGCGCGGTTACTGAAGAAACCTCAATCTGGAAAAAGCGGTTCCCACCACGAAACTCACGCCAGGACACGAAACACTGGCCGCTTCTCTCCGGCAGCCGCTCACCCGGCAGGTGAACATCTGCGCTGCCGCCCCGGCAGCCTTTGGTCCGGGCCTTTCGTGTGTTTCATGGTTTCCCAACTGCCGTTTCCGGGGAGTGTCCTAACCCGGATATTTCACACTCCGGGGGCCGGAGCGCCGGTTGGCAACCGGCTTATCGCGGTAAAACTTCCCAAGCCGGTCACAGACCGGCGCTGCGCTCTGTCGGCATTGCGTGCGGAGTGTGAAAAATCCGGGCTAAACCGGAACGATGCAGTTGGAAGGGGAGCGCAAGCGGCCAGCGTTCCAATCCTGCCAGCCCGGACCTTGTGATACGAAGAAGATGGGGAACCAGGTTTTCAGCGGGACGCCGAAAACCACCCGCCGGAGGCGGGTGCTCTCCGTTTTGAATGGCATCGTTCGGGCTGAGGCTTGACCGGCGGCGTGGCGAACTGAAGGGATCGCTGTCCGCGCCGCTTCGTTTTGCCTCGGGGCCACCATGAAATCCAATTTGCTGAACTTGACGCACACAACTCCCGCGTGCCGCCGACGGCGTCGCGCCGCCGGCGGCGTCCCCCCACGCGGCTACGCACCTTCCGGGGAAAGGGAAGGGTCGGAGGAAGTTTCCGGCGGGACGCCGCACCGCACACGCCGGAAGCGCATGCTCCCGTTTTTCAACCGTATCGTTCCGGCTTTGGACTTCGGCCTTTTTCGGTTTGCGAATTTCGAATCAGGGCTATGCACTTGATTCCCCTCGCCGCAATCGGCGGTCGTGGAGCAGCACCAAAAGGCCCAATCGGCGACGTTCAGGGACTGATGTGCGTAGCCCTATTTCGGAGTTCGGGCCGAAAAATGGTTTTCCCCAAATCCGCCGGGGTTGGCGAAGCAAGCCGGACAGGCTGTGGCTCTCCGGTGAAACCTGGCGGGTCTCCGGCGGGCTTCGACCGCCTGCAACTGCCGCCCCACCAGCGGTGGTGCCCCAGGGAACGGGCGCATCTCAGTTTATTGCAGGCGGTGGCGGCAGGCATCCTGCCTGCCGTAGAGGGCGGCATCCTTGCCGCCCGGAATGAGCGTGGCTCCGGGCGGGCGACATGAACTTGCCGAGCGCCCCGTGCGGGCGGGCGTTGCTTTCCGCCGGGCTGGGAAGCCCGGCTCCACGTCAGCCAAGGATTGCCGACGCTACCACCGCACACATATGAAACGGACTTGCAAGAAAGTGAGATGCGCCCCCAGGGAACGACCGGCCCGACCAGCTCCACCGCCGGCTACCGGTCGCGCACCTCGTCACCCGGCCCGGCCTCCCCCGCCAGCACGTCCGCCACAATGTTGTCATCCTTTTGCGGGCCGCTGATGCGGACCTCGCCGATTTTCTGCCCGTTGCGATACACGAACAGCCGGGTGTCCACCGCCGGCATGCGGGTCAGCGGAAAATTCAGGATGGCAAAGCGGCCCCGCGCATTCGCGGAAACGACCCGCCCCGTCAAGGTGTCGTCCGGTTGCGTTTTGCCGGGGGGACGGGCCATTGGAGCGGTTCCGTCCGGTGCCGCGGGCGCGACGGCGGGCGCGCCACTGCTGATGCCGGGAACCTCCGAAAACTTGGCCGAGGAACTGGCGCAGCCCGAAAAAACCAGCGCCGCGAGTCCGAGGAGAGGAAGGAAGCGCAAGATTCGCATGGCCGCAGCAAACCCCGCCGGTCCGCGCAGGTCAATGGCGATTTAGGCCGGGGCCAAGTGCTGTTCGATGACGGCGCGGAAATTGTTCTCGGTGATGCGGATGATGTCCATCTCGCGGCGGGCGTTTTCCGGGGAATCGCTGGCGTGGGCGGCGTTCACCATGACACTGGAGCCGAATTCACGGCGAATGGAGCCGGGCGGCGCCTTCGAGGGATCGGTCGGCCCGAGCACTTCGCGGATTTTGCGCACGGCGTCCGGGCCTTCATAGACCAGCGCAATGCACTTCTCGCTGCCGGGCGCGGCCAACTGGTCGGGCGGACATTCGGCGGGCGAACGTCCCGCCATGAAGCGGACGATGTTGCCGAAGTGATGGTCGCCAAACACCGGCCCCAACAGTTCGCCCAGGCGCGCCTCGACTTCAGGCGGCAGGATGAAACCGAATTCCTTTTCGAGGTGCGGCTTGGCGCGGGCGGCCACGCTCGCCCCCAGTTTGGTGCGGAGCATCTCGCGCACGGGACCGTAAAACTCCATCGCCTGCGCCACGCTCATCCGATGGACCTTGATGGCCACGAGAAACAGGCCGGCGCGGGAGAAGAAATCAATCATGTTTCCGGGCCGCCCTGTGGGGAACCGGAAGTTCTCGGGTTTGATGAGCACCAGCGTGCGTTGCGGGGTGGTCTCGGCGGGCACCACGCCCTCGAGCAGGCCGCCGTCACTATCCGAGTATTTCGCCCAGAGCCGGAGCTTCACGACCGCATCCTCCGACGTGGGGGCCACCAGCACCGCCGGCTCGAAGTAGCGCACTTCGCCGTCATCGCCCAGCACGAGGTCGCCGTAGGTGTCGCGAATCGTCTCGCCCCGGCTGCGGCCCGGCGTGAACCGGCCCACGACTTCCATCACCTTCCGCACGGCGTCCTCCCCCTGGAACAACAACACCATGACCCGCCGCCGCTGGGCCGTGCGCGCCTCCGGACCAATTTGACGGAGGATGTAATCGTGAATCAGCCCCTGCACGAGGCGGTCATGGGAATCTCCCGACTGGGCGGTGGCTTCCGCATATTGGGCGGCCAGTTCCGCCGAAGGCGCAAACATCCGGGCGGCCACCAGTTCCAGACCGGTGCGCGCGATCAAACGGCTGATGATGCCACCGGTCCGGGATTTGAGCAGGGAATGCGGAGTGAGGAGAACGTAGGCGAGCTGCGCGGACATGTCAGGAGGCCGGGGCGGGCGGAGGAACGACGGCGGCCTTGCCGCCCAGAATCTTGAACATCACCGTGCCGCAGGTGGGGCACTTCCCTTTGATCGCCTTGCGCCCATTCTTCATGGTTTCTTCCACCGCTGCGGCGATTTCCTTCTTGGCCTTGCACTTGACGCAATATCCTTCAGCCATAGCTCTCGGAACCTTTGGCGCGGCATGCGCCGCCGGTCACGGTGGGAACTTTACCGGCGAAGTCCCCCGGGCGCAATCGGGAATCCCGGCTGGCCAGCGACATGCTCATTCATTAAACCACTGTTCACCAGAATCTTGCGCCAAAAAACCCGAATTCATCGGTTCAGCCAGACGGCCAAGGTGGCGACCAGAGCGGCCAGCAACCAGATGACCAGCACGGCGGTCGTCCGCGTCAACCCCCGCCGCACCAGCCGGTGGGAGAGGTGGTTGGTGTCACCGACCCAGAATGGCTGACGGCGAGCCGTGCGGATGCACACCACCATTACCAGGTCGGCCAGCGGCACCGCCAGCACCAGCAACGGCGTCAGCACCGCCAAGGGACGCGGATTTTGCGGCGTGTGGAAATGCGGCAAGACCGCCAGCACGGCCACGAGGTAACCCACCAGATGGCTGCCCGCATCGCCCAGAAACGACCGGGCACGGGGAAAATTGTGCGGCAGAAACCCCAGCAGCGCCCCCGCGACCATCAATGCGAACGTGGTGACCAGATATTGCCCGTGCAACGCCGCGACGGCGGCGAACGCTCCGGCGGCGATGATGCCCAGCCCGGCGCACAGGCCGTTCATGTTGTCCATGAAGTTGAAGGCGTTGATGAGCGTGAGCAGCCACAGCACCGTGACCGCGTAACTGAAGACCGGATTCGCCACGAACAATGTGACGCGCACCCCGGCCGCCGCCACCAGCAAGGCCACCGCCAGTTGCCCGGCGAACTTGGGCAGCGGCTTCAACTCATGCCGGTCGTCCAGCACCCCCAGGACCGTCAACGCCAGCGCCCCGAACAAGATTGCGCCCAGTTCCACCGCCCGCCGACTCAACCCATGCCCCAACGTGAACGCCAGCGCGCCGTCGCCCGTCCGCCACCAGACCACCGCCGCCCCGGCCAACGCCGTCAACGCCAGCGCGCTGCACACCGCCAGCCCGCCGGCCAGCGGCGTCACGCGCCCGTGGTCCTTGCGATGGCCCGGCTCGTCCACCAGGCCGCGGCGCTCGCACCAACGGCACCACCACGGCAACAGCGCGAACGCCAGCACCGTCGGCACCACCAGCGCGGGCAGATAGAGATTGAAGGGAAAGGTCAACATGCAAGGCCCCGCGCGGCGGCCAGCCGAAGGTAAAGTTCGTATTGCGTTTCCACCATGCGCTCGACGGAAAACCACTCGTGAACCAGCTCCCGACCCCGGCGGCCCAGCCGGGCGCGCAATTCCGCATCCCCCGCCAGCCGCGCCACCCGGTCCGCCACCGCCGCCACGTCGCCGGTGCGGACCAGGAAGCCCGTCTCATTTTCCAGGCAGACCTCGTCCGCGCCATCAAAGCCGTAAGCCACCACGGGCCGGCCCGCCGCCAGCGCCTGCGGCAGCACGCGGGACAACGCCTCGCGATACGAGAGATGCACCAGGCAGTCCATCAGGCCGAGGTAACACGGCACCGCCGCCGGCGGCACCAGGCCGGTGAAGCGAAACGCCGCCGCCACGCCCGCCGCCCGCGCCTGTTCCTCGAGCCGCGCGCGCAACACGCCGTCCCCCACCAGAAGAAACTTCGCCTGTGGACACGCCCGCAAAATGGCCGGCGCGGCGGCGATCAAATCCGCGTGCCCCTTGAGATGAAACAACCGGCCCACCTTGCCGACGACAAAATCGTCCGGGCGCAGGTCCAGTTGCGCCCGCAACTCCGGGGAAGGTTGCGCCTGCGCGAACGGCGCGAGGTCGAAGCCGCTGAACAGCCGCGTGTATTGGTCGGGCCGCCCGATGCCCGCCGCCAGATACAGCTTCCGCATCGCGTCCGCCGAACACAGGAAATGATCCGTCATCCGCCCCGCGATTCGTTCGGCAGCGGTGAACAGCGCATTCGCCGCCGCGCCCTGCCAGGGTCCGAACGACGGCCCGTGGATGTGGTGCACAACCAGCGGCACGCCCGCCCGCCGCGCCGCCAGCCGCCCGAGAAAACCCGCCTTGCCGCTGTGCGTGTGGACCAGGTGCGGAGCCGCGGCGCGCAGGAGTCGGACAAGCTTGGCGTAAGCCCGAGCGTCTTTCCACGGATGCACGGGACGCACCAGTTCCGGCACCAGCGTGAAGCCGCCGAGCACCGCGCGGGCGCGGGCTTCGAGCGAGCCTTCCGGCCCGATGGCCGGCCCGGTGATGAGCGACAGCTCCAGCCCCGGTTTCGCGCGCAGGCCGGCCAGGCTGGCGAGCGTGTTTTCCTGCGCGCCACCGACCACCAGCCGCGTGATGATGTGGACCACTTTCATCCCCGATTGCGGCGCGAGCCTAGACGGGATGGCCGCCAAATACACGCCCGGATGCGCCGCAACCCGTTCATGACCTTCAGCGTGCTGCCGCGCGTCCCGCCGACAGAAGCCAGTTTTCTGAATTATCTGAATGGAACTGCCGGCCAGAGGCACGGCAGCACGTTGCCCCGGTTGCCGACCCCGATGCGCGACCAACGTTGGAGGTCGAGGCTCCCCATAAACCGGAGCGCCGGTCTCCAACCCGGCGTGCCGGACCGGAGGTCGGCGCTCCTTCTGGTTCAGGGGGCAACGCGCGGAATTCCCCTTTGGAGGATTCTCACCCCCGCGCCAGCGCCACCAGCAACAACCCCAGCGGCACTGCCACCAGCAGCGGCCCCGCGCCGGGTGGCCGTTCACGCGGAAACTTGTCGAGCAGCAGCGGCGTCAACGCCACCTGCAACCCCGCCTGCCCGGCCAGCAACACCGCCACCGTTTGCGGCCACGCCGCCGCCGGGGCGGAACACCATTGCGCGCATTTCCCTGTCGCCAGCAGGCCCGCCAGCAGGCCCGCGCCCAGCAAAGTTGCCGACAGAATGATCGCCGGCCCGCGCAAGCCGCCCGGTGCCGCCGCCAGCCACCACCAGCGCGCCACGCCCCGGGCCAGCAACGTCGCCACCAACCACGCCCCCGGCACCACCCAGGGCAGCACGCCCAAGACCAGCGGGCCACCCGCCGGCTCCCAGCGCCAGCCGCCCAACGGCTGCCCCAGCGCGCCATCCGCCCCGTGCAACAGCGCGCCGACGGCGGCGGCGACCAGCCCGGCCAGCCACACGTTCACCGGCGGCACCCGGTCGGCCCACGACGCCACTGTGGCGGGCACCGCCAGCCCGGCGAGCACCGCCAGTGCGCGCCCCGGCAAGCCTCCCTCCGCCAGCCACGCGATGGCCGCGCCCCCGACGGCGAGCAGCGCGAAGCCCGCCACCAGCGCCGTTTGTGTTCTTGCCCAGCCATCGTGCCGCATGGGGGACGACACTACCCGGAAGCGCCGCCCGGGGCAGCGCGAAAAATGGATGCGCCATCGCCAAAACAGGACAACATCGGGCGCACCCATTTCCCCCTTTTCGACACCTCCCCTTTCCCCACCCGCCCGCTCCCCCGCTTTCAAGCAAGCACCGTTTTTCCGGTTGCCTGTGCCACACGCTGGCGTTGAAGCTGCTTTGGCCCGCCTGTATCATTTTGCCGCCATGCGCCTCGAAACCGCCATTGAACACCTCCGGCACTGCGCCGGCCTGATGGATTCCCGTTACCAACGCACCGTCTTCGACGAATGGGCCATCGTCAGCTTGGAGAAGAGCCGGCCCCGCGTGCTGCATTACCAAGGCCCGCGCGCGGACAAGTTCACCGCCAGTTTCGACGCCGACCTCGCCGCCCTGCGCGCCGGGTTGACCTCGCAACGCTACGAAAGCGGCGATTTCGAATTCGCGCGCCAGGCGGCGGGCACGAACTTCGAGGCGTTCATGGTCGTGGGCACTGGGCTTTACCTCATCTGCAACAACACTTGGGCCACGATGGACCAGATCGCCGCCAATTCGCTCTGGCTCGCCGCCCAGGTGCCCTTCGTCGAGTTGAGCGAAAAGTTCCGCGCCGACCCGCTGACGGCCTGAGCCGGTCCCGGACGGGCGCATCTCACTTTCTTGCAAGTCCGTTTCATATGTGTGCGGTGGTAGCGTCGGCAATCCTTGGCTGACGTGGAGCCGGGCTTCCCAGCCCGGCGGAAAGCAACGCCCGCCCGCACGGGGCGCTCGGCAAGTTCATGTCGCCCGCCCGGAGCCACGCTCATTCCGGGCGGCAAGGATGCCGCCCTCTACGGCAGGCAGGATGCCTGCCGCCACCGCCTGCAATAAACTGAGATGCGCCCGTCCCGGACGCGGGCGCGGACGCGCGGTTGACAGGGGCGGAAGAATGCCCAAGGCTGCCGCCGGCTCCGCGCGTCGTCCGCATGAAAGCGTTTCAAATCATCTTCACCCCCGCCGCCGCCGGCGAGTTGTCGCGGCTGCCCAAGGAATTGCAGCTTCAGGTGCTGGGTGAATTTCGCGGCGTGCCGGAGCGCGTGCTGGCCACCGAGCTGGACGACGTGGGGCGGCTGGAACACGGCGGGCGCGTGCTGCACCGGCTGCGGCTGGGCGAACACCGGATTTACTTCGAAAAGCACGCGCTGGGCGTGCTGGTGCATCGCATCCTGAGCCGCAACACGCTCAAGGATTTCCTTTACCGCCAAGGATTGAAGGCCGGCGAGGACGCGGCTTTGCAAAGCAACCCGCGCTTCTGGGAACTCATCGAAAACGCCCGCGCGCCGCGCAAAGCCTGACGGTCCTTCAGCCGCGCGGCGTGCGGCCATCCCGCGTCCACTCGACGTGTCCGTCCAGCATCAGCCGGTTGCGTCCACCGGGATGCGCGCTCCGCCCCCGCAGTTCCGGCGGCACCGAAGCAATCGTTCCGGGAAAATAGACATCCACCGCCAGTTCCACTTCCGCCGGCCCGTTGGGCTGGCCGGCGTTTGGATTGCCCGCGCCGCGGAGCGTCGTGACGCACTCCGCCTCGGTCCGGCCCCAGAAATTGTCCGCCGGCACCGGCTCTTCCAGCCGGTCAAACCGCCACATCCAGTAACGCACCACGGTGGCGCGGCCGTCGCCGCCGGTCGCCTGCGCCGCCGGAGTAACGCCAGCCCACGACGGCTGTTGCGCGGCCGGACAGCTCCAGATGGAATGGGCCGCATTGGTTTCGCCGAGCACGACCGCCGCCCAGCCGGCGCGCGGGTCGCTGGGGGGCCAGGTGGTCCACGGACGATACCCGCCGGGCAGTGATGATTTAAGATCGCGGCGGTCGGGGAATTTGCCTTCGTGGTCGTCGAGAAAGAGCCGCCAGCCGAAGCCTTGCTGCCGGAGAGAGGAAACGCAGGTGGTGCGCAGAGCTTGTTGACGGGCGCGGCTCAAGGCGGGCAGCAGCAAGGCGGCGAGCACGGCGATGATGGCGATGACCACCAGCAGTTCCACCAGCGTGAAGGCGCGGCGGGCCAACGGGTTCATTGCGGGACGGGCGCAAGGCGCACGATGCGGTCGGGCTGGTTCAACGCCACATACAGGCTGCCGTCCGGCCCGGTGACGACGGCGCGCACGCGGCCAATGTTCCTGAACAACACCTCCTGCGCCACGACCTGCCGGTCGCGGAGCACCAGCCGCCGCAGTTCCTGCCGGGCAAGCGCGGTGGCAAAAAGATTGCCCCGCCAACGCGGGAACGCGCTGGCCGTGTAGAGTTCGAGGTCGCAGACGGCGATGCTTGGCGTCCAGTGCAGGACCGGTTGTTCGAGGCCGTCGCGCGCGGTCTGGGCGGTGATGGGCGTGCCGTTGTAATTCATGCCGTGGGTGATGAGCGGCCAGCCGTAGTTGCGCCCGCGCTGGACGAAGTTCAGTTCATCACCCCCGCGCGCGCCGTGTTCCACGGCCCAGAAATCTCCGCGGTCCTGGTCCAGCGCCAGCCCCTGCGGATTGCGGTGGCCAAACGACCAGATGCTGGCCAGGGCGTTGGACATCCCGGTGAACGGATTGTCGGCAGGAATGCGCCCATCGTCGTGGACACGGTGAATCTTGCCGTTGGGCCGGGACAAATCCTGGGCGTCGTCCTGGTGCCCGCGCTCGCCAATGGCGAAGAAGAGATGCCCGGCGCGGTCGAACACCAGCCGCGTGCCGAAATGCACGGTGCCGCTGCGATACAGTTCGGGCGGCGCGCGGAAGATGGTTTCCTCCTCCGTCCAGCGGCCCTCGCGAATCCGCCCGCGCACCACGGCGGTCATGGCCGGTCCGCTCGTCGGGTTGTTGAGCGGATGGCTGAAGGCGAGATAGACCCAGCCGTTGCTGGTGTAGCCCGGGTGCAGTGCCACGTCCATCAAGCCGCCCTGGCCGCGCGCCCACACGGCGGGGATGCCGGCGACCGGTTCGCTGAGGAGGCCGTTAGTGGTGACGCAGCGCAGCCGCCCCGGCAGTTCGGTGACGAGCATCCGCCCGTCCGGCAGAAAAGCCATGCCCCAGGGAGTAACGAGATTTTCCGCTACGACGGTCAGGCGGAAGTCGTGTTCCTGGCCCGGAACGATTTCCTCGGGCAGCGGTTGGGCGAACGTGGCGCCGCGGCGGCGGGCCTGTTCGGCCTGCTCGCGGATGAACACGACCATGGCCCGGATTTCCGCATCGCTGAACACGCCGCCCCAGGCGGGCATGCCGTTGGTGACTAATCCTTCGCGAATGCTGCGGGCGAGGCTGTCGTCATCGCCGCCGTGCAGCCATTGGTCGTCCAGCAGGCTGCCGGACTGGCCGCCCTCGAGGTTGGGGCCGTGGCAGTTGGCGCAGTGTTCCGCGTAGAGACGCGCGACATTGCGGGGCCGGATTTGCGCGCTGGCCAGCATTGGCACGGCCAGCGCAATCAACATGGAAACCAGCGGGAACAGGCGGGAGTTCATGGGGGCGAAATCAGTTTTGGAAGCCGGACGAAGCGCGCGCGGGGGCCATTCAATTGCCCGCGATCACTTCGGCAATGAGCGGCGCGGGGGCAAAGGGCGTGGCGGCGATGGCGAACGCTTCGCGCAGCCGCGCCACGGCGGCGGCGGCCTCGGCTGCGTTTCGCGCATGAACGCGGCCCAGCGCCTCGCCTCGTTTGACCTGCTCGCCCGGTTTGACCAGCCGGTCCACGCCCACGGCGGGCTGGATGACGGTGTCCTGGGTCAGCCGCCCGCCGCCGAGATCGCGGATCACTTCGCCAATAATGCGGGCATCACAGCGCGTCACGAAGCCGCCTTGCGGGGCGGGAATGTCCGTCACCGCGGGCGCGGTGAAATTGTGGTCGAGCCTGGCGCGGAGGGCGTCAAGGTCGGCTCCTTGCGCGGCGAGCATTTCGTCCCACTTGCGGCGCGGTGCCCCCGAGGCGAGGCAGGCTTCGGCGGTTTGCGTGGCTTCGTTCAGCGTGACGGCCTGGGTGGTTTGCACCAGCAGGTGCGCGGCGAACGCCACAACCAGTTCGCGCAAATCAGCGGGTCCGCGGCCCTCGAGACAGGCGATGCTTTCCTTCACTTCCAACCAGTTGCCGGCGGCGCGGCCCAGCGGCGTGTTCATGTCGGTGAGCACGGCGCGGGTGTTCACGCCGCAGTCGCGTCCGAGCGCGACCATGGCCCGCGCGAGTTCCCGCGCCTGTTCGCGGGTTTGCATGAACGCGGCGCAGCCGAACTTCACGTCCAGCACCAGCGCGTGCAGGCTTTCGGCGAGTTTCTTGGAAAGGATGGACGCGGTAATGAGCGGGATGCTGGGCACCGTGCCGGTCACGTCGCGCAGGGCGTAGAGCCGCTTGTCCGCCGGCACCATGCGGTCGGTCTGGCCGCAGATGACGCAGCCGACTGATTGCACAACTTCCGTGATGCGTGCGGCGGGCAGCGCGGTGGTGAAGCCGGGGATGCTTTCGAGCTTGTCGAGCGTGCCGCCGGTGATGCCCAGGCCGCGCCCGGAAATCATCGGCACGCGGAAGCCGAGACACGCCAGCAACGGTGCCAGCGGGAGCGAGACCTTGTCCCCCACGCCGCCGGTCGAGTGCTTGTCCACCAGCGGGCGGGGATCGGGCGGGAACGATAACCGGTCGCCCGAGTCGCGCATGGCCAGCGTCAGCGCGGCGCGCTCTTCGCTGTCGAGGCCGCGAAAGAAAATCGCCATCAGGAACGCGGCCACCTGGTAATCCGGCAGGGCGGGCAGGGCGGCGACAAACTGCCGGACTTCGTCGCTTGCCAGCTTCCGCCCGTCGCGCTTGGCCTCGATGAGCGGGAGCAGGTTCATGAAGTCACGAGCCGGCCGCCGACGGCGGGTGGCTCACCCCTTGAACTTCTTCGCCACGATGGTGGCGTTGTGGCCGCCGAACCCGAAGGAGTTGTTGACAATGGCGTGGACGGTCAGCTCGCGGGCCTGGTTCGGCACACAGTCGAGGTCGCACTCGGGATCGGGCGTCTCGTAATTGATCGTGGGCGGCACGACGTCGTTCTCGATGGCCTTGATGCAGACGACGGTCTCGACCGCGCCCGCCGCGCCCAGCATGTGGCCGGTGGCGCCCTTGGTGGAGCTGATGGCCAGCTTGCGCGCGTGTTCGCCGAAGACCGTCTTGATGGCCTGCGTTTCGGCGATATCACCCTGCGGCGTCGCGGTGCCGTGGCAGTTGATGTAGGAGATGGCTTCCGGGTTCAGGCCGGCGTTGCGCAGGGCCATCTTCATGCAGCGGGCCGCGCCCTCGCCACCGGGGGACGGCGCGGTGAGGTGGTGCGCGTCGGCGGTGTTGCCGTAGCCGGCAATCTCGGCATAGATGCGCGCGCCACGGGCCTTCGCGTGGGACAGTTCCTCCAGCACCAGCACGCCCGCCCCCTCGCCCATGACGAAGCCGTCGCGGTCCTTGTCAAACGGCCGCGAGGCGCGCCGGGGGTCGGCGTTGCGCGTGCTCATGGCTTTCATTGCGCAGAAGCCGCCGATGCCAATGGGAATGATGGTGGCCTCGGCGCCGCCGGCCAGGATGATGTCGGCATCCCCCATCTTGAGGGTGCGCCAGGCCTCGCCGAGGGCGTGGGTGGAGGTGGCGCAGGCGGAGACGGTGGCGATGTTCGGCCCGCGCAGGCCCCAATACATCGAGACCAGTCCCGAGCACATGTTGCTGATGAGCATGGGAATCGTGAACGGCGACATGCGGCCCGGCCCGCGTTCGAGCAGCACCCGGTGCTGGTCACAGGTGGTCGCCAGCCCGCCAATGCCGGAACCGATCATCACGCCGACACGGTCACGGTCCAGCTTGTCCAGTTCCAGGCCGGAATCCCGCAACGCCTGCCAGGCGGCGTGGACGCCAAATTGCGAATACCGGTCGTTGCGGCGCACTTCCTTGGGCGAGGGAAAGGCCGGCGCGGCGTCGAAGTTGCGGACCTCGGCGGCAATCCGGGTGTCAAACGCGGACGCATCGAAGGCGGTGATGGTGTCCACGCCGCACTGGCCGGCGAGCAGGTTTGCCCAGAAACCGCCAACGTCATGACCGATGGGCGTGACGACCCCCAAACCGGTCACCACCACTCTGCGTTCGAAAGGATGGCTCGCCATAAAAAGCAACGGGGCAGCCCAACATCCGCCGTCAAGCCGCCCCGCGGAAAGTGTGGAAATCGGAGGTTACTTCCCCTGCAGGTCCTCGACGTATTTGATCACGTCGCCCACGGTTTGCAGCTTCTCGGCCTGCTCATCAGGTATCTCGGTGCCGAACTCCTCCTCGAGGGCCATGACCAGCTCGACTGTGTCCAACGAGTCGGCGCCGAGGTCCTCGATGAACTTGGCCTCCGGGACCACCTGGTCCGGCTTCACGCCAAGCTGCTCGACGATGATGTCTTTGATGCGTTGTTCAATGGGTTTTTCAGACATAAAATTCCTGTTGCGGGGTGTCTATGCGACGGTTCCGGGAGCGTCAAGCCTGATTCAAGAACTTTTTCGCGGCGGCTTTTTCGCGGCGTTCCCGCGCCGGTTACATCACCATGCCGCCGTCCACCGTCAGCACCTGGCCGGTGACGTAACGCCCCGCCGGGCCAGCCAGAAAGAGCGCCGCCCCCGCGATGTCCTCCGCCTGCCCGAACACGCCCAGCGGAATCTTCTTCAACAGTTCTGCCCGAATCTCCTCGTTGAGCACCGCCGTCATGTCGGTTTCGATGAAACCGGGGGCGAGCGCGTTGCAGGTCACGCCGCGGCCCGCGAGTTCGCGCGCGACGGACTTCGTGAACCCGATGAGGCCGGCCTTGCTGGCGGCGTAATTCACCTGCCCGGCGTTGCCGATGAGGCCAATGATGGAGGCGACGTTGATGATGCGGCCGCCGCGCTGCTTGGCGAACGCGCGACTGAAGGCCTTCGTGAACAGGAACGCGCCCTTGAGATTCGTGTCGAGCACCATGTCCCAGTCCGCCTCGCTCATCCGCATCAACAGCCCGTCGCGCGTCACGCCGGCGTTGTTGACCAGCACGTCCAAGCGTCCGCATTCGGCCAGAATTTTCTCCCCGGCCGCCGCCACCGCCGCGCTGTCCGCCACATCCACGGCGTGCGCCCAGGCCCGCCGTCCGAGCGCGCGGATTTCGGCGGCGACTTTCTCGGAGTTTTCGGCGGTGCGGGAGACCACGACCACGTCCGCCCCTTCGGCGGCGAACTTCAGGGCGATGGCGCGGCCGATGCCGCGGCCCGCACCGGTGACGACGGCGGTTTGATTGGCAAGTTGCGACATAGGTCGGGCTAGTTGTCCCCGTTGGCCGCCAGATGTCAACCGGCGAGTCGGGCTGTTTTTTTCGCGGGTCTGAATGCCTTTGACCCCGGTCAAGGCGCGCGGGCGGCGGGGCGGCAGACTGTCGGCATGGCTGATCAACCGCTTCTGGATGCCGTCAACGCCGCCGTGATTGCGCTCCCGCAGGAAACGCAATTCGCCGCCAACGGCATCGTAAGCCGCACCCTGTTGCGGACGGCGAAGGCGCGCGTGGTGCTGTTTGGTTTCGCCGACGGTCAGGAACTCACCGAGCACACCTCCACGCAGCACGCGCTGGTGCAGGTGTTGAGCGGCGAATGCGATTTCACGCTGGCTGGCGAACCGCGTGTCCTGCGGACGGGCGATTTCCTGACCCTGCCGCCGAACCTGCCCCACGCCGTAAAGGCGCGCGGGGCGTTCGCCATGCTGCTCACCCTCATCCAGCCCTGACCATGCGCGGCAAGACCGTTGAACTCGACGTGCGCGATGACCTCCGGCGCGGGCGCGAACCGTTTGGCCGCATCATGGCCGCCGTGCAGCGGCTCGGACCGCACGATCGCCTGAAACTGCTCGCCCCGTTCGAGCCGCTGCCGCTTTACCCCTTTCTCGGCAACCTCGGCCTGAAGCCCGCCGCGCGGGAATTGGATGATGGTTCGTGGGAAATCCTTTTCCAACACGGGGAACACGCGGCTCCGCCCGCCGCCGTCCCGGCCCGATCCGGGACGAAAGCGCCCCCCGTGATCGAGTGCGACACGCGCGGCCTGGAGCCGCCACAGCCCTTGATGCGGATTCTCGCGGCGCTCGCGGACCTCCCGCCGGGCGGGGAATTGCGCGTCCGCCTGGACCGCCGCCCCATGCACTTGTATCCCGAACTGGAGGCGCGGGGCTTCGCCGCTGAGACCACCGAGGCCGCCGGGGGTGGCTTCCTGGTCGTGATTCGCCATGCCTGAGACACCCGTCATCACTCCGCTCAAGGCCGCGCCCAACGCGCCCTCCGCGTTTGTGCCGTTGCGGTTCATCGTGGTGGGCGTGCTGTCGCTCGGGCTGGCGCTGGGATTGACGGCCATTCATCCCGCCGTGCTGGCCACCTACCATTACAACCAGCAGGTCATCGCCATCACCCATCTGCTTTTGCTGGGCTGGATTGCCTCGGTGGTCATGGGCGCGGTGTATCAGCTCGTGCCGGTCGCGCTGGAAACCCGGCTTTACAGCGAACGGCTCGCGCGCTGGCAGTTCCTGTTCCACGTCATCGGCTTCGCCGGCATGGTGTGGATGTTCTGGCGCTGGGACATGAAACAGGTCGGTCACTTCGGCTCCGCGTTCGCCGTGGGCGTGGGTCTGTTCGTGTGGAATCTCGTTCGCACCCTGGCGCGGGTGAAACGCTGGAACGTCATCGCCTTTGCCATCGGGGCCGCGCTCGCGTGGCTGGTCCTCACCGTGCTCGTCGGTCTCAGCGTGGCGGCGGGGAAATGCGCCTACGAATACGCGACGCCGCTGACGCAATCCGGCTGGCTGCGGACGACCTTGCGCGGCTTGCAGGCGGCGGGCGCGTTCATGGGCCGCTTCGACCAGCTCGGGGCGATGCACGCCCACGCGCATGCCGGGGTGGTGGGCTGCTTCGTCATGCTGATTGTGGGCGTGTCCTGCCGCCTGCTGCCGATGTTCGCGGTGAGCGAACTGCAAAGCCCGCGCCGCGCCGCGTGGTCGGTGGGGTTGCTGAATCTCGGGTTGCTCGGCTCGTTTTTTGCGATGCTGACGCGGCATCCGCTGAAACCGCTGGCGGCGCTGGTCATGGCGGCGGGGCTGGCGCTCTACGCGCTCGAAGTGCGGGCCATCCTGCGCGCGCGGCGGCGTGCCCAACTGGACTGGGGTCTGCGGCAGTTTCTGGCGGCGCTCGCGCTGCTCATTCCCGGCGCGACGTTGGGCTTGTTTCTGTCGTGGCCGGCGCTGGCGGTGACGCCGTTGGTCGGCCAGTTGGAGAATCTTTACGGCCTGCTCGGCGTGCTGGGCGTGGTGAGCCTCGCCATCCTGGGCATGCTCTACAAAATCGTCCCGTTCCTCGTGTGGTTTGGCCGTTACAGCGGAGAGATTGGCCGGTGCCGCGTGCCCAACCTCGCGGACCTGTATTCCACGCCGGTTCAAATCGCGGGCTTCGCGAGCTACGCCGCCGGTTTGCTTGTCACGGCGGCAGGCACCGTGCTGGCCAGTGAACCGGTGGTGCGTGTGGGGGCGCTCGTGTTGGGCGGAAGCTGGCTGTGTCTGGCGGCGAATTTCGCGCTGATGTTCCGCCACCTTTTCCACCCGCGCCTCGCGCCGCTTTCACCCCAGCCAGCCGGAAAGGCGGTGCTCGCATGAACGAAACCGTGACCGAAGCGATGGTCCTCGCCGCGTTGCGCGAGGTGATTGACCCCGAACTCGGCTGCAACCTCGTGGACCTCGGGTTGATTTACGACGTGCAAATCACCGGCGCCACGGTGCGCGTGCGGATGACGCTGACCACGCCGGGCTGTCCGATGTCGGAAAGTATCACCTGGGGCGTGAAGCAGGCGCTGCTGAACCTCGGCCCGGTCATGGACGCCGAGGTCGAACTGGTCTGGGAGCCGCGCTGGCATCCCGACATGGCGAGCGAAGCGGGCCGGGGTGCGCTTGGCCTGCGCCCCGCATGAACGATTTTTATGAACGACACCAACACCACAAACACCCTGCCGGCTCCCGGCGCGGACAAGGTGATGGACGTGCGCGCCGTCCCCTGCGCCAGCAAACACGGCGCCATCCTGCGCGCGTGGCGCGAACTGCCGGTGGGCGACCACTTCATCCTCCGCAACGGCCACGACCCCGTGCCGCTGCGCCAGCAAATCGAGGCCGAATATCCCGGCGCGCTGCATTGGGAATACGTCGCCGTCGCGCCCGCCGATGTGTCGGTCAAGCTGACCAAGCGGCAAGACGTGGCCCCCGCCGCCCCGCCCGCCACGGCGTGCTTGGCGCGGACGCCTCCGCCGGGCAAGTTGCGCCCGCATGTCCGTGGAACTCACTGAGGCGTTGTTGCGCGAGGCCGCCGGCTGGGAGGCGATGAAAATGGCCCGCGCCTGCCTCGCCCAGGGCCAGGTGCTGAGTTCCTTCTGGGAACCGCCGCTCCTGCGCGGCGTGGTGCAGGCGGGCGAAATCTCCTTCCGCGCCTCGCTGGTCATCAACGGGCCGATTGACATCGAGAATCTCTGCACCTGCCGGGACGCCCGGCAGTGGGGCAAAATCTGCGCCCACAGCGTCGCCGTCGGACTGCACTGGCTGAAGCAGCAACCGGGCAAACCCGCCCCCGCCCGCTCGATTGCCAGCGTGCCGCCACCAAAGCCCGCGCCGCAAACTTCCGCCCTGCTGCGCGCCGCTGACGGCGAGCCCGCCGAGTTGTTTCTCCTTCTGCCGCCGAATTTCGAGTCGGCCGTCGCACGCGGCAAAGTCATGCTGGTGTTCGAGGCGAAGTGGCGCGGCGGACGCGGTCCGCTGAACGCCCTGCCGAAGGGAAAACCATTCACCTTCTCCGCTCAGGACAACGCCCTGCTCGACCGGCTGGAATCGCTGGCGAACGGCGAAACGCCCGCCCTGCTCCAACTGGACACGAAGGACTTCGCGGCGCTGCTGCCCCTGCTGGCCGGGCACCAGCGCGTCACGCTCGGCAAATCGAGCCCGGTGAATATCAGGCGCGAGCCGATGACGTTGCCCCTGCGCGCCACGCTGGAGGCCAGCGGTGAAATCACGCTGGCCCTCCAGGACAAATCCGCCCTGCCCGTCCTGATCGGCGACTGGGCGTGGCGCAACGGGACGCTGCAACCGCTGGCCTTGCCAACCGCGGCACGCGATGTGTGCTTGAAGCCGGTGCGCGTCCCGCGTCCGCAGGTTCCGTGGTTTCTCAGCCAGTCGTGGCCCGCGCTCGCCACGAGCGGCGCGGTGGAGGCGAATTTCAAGTTGGAAGACTTCACCCTGGAACCGCAGGCGCCGCGCTTCGTGCTGGAACTGGCCGGCGGGCTGGCGCAGTTGAGCGGACGCCTGCAATGCGCCTACGGCCCGCGCCTCCTGACCGTGGGCGTCACGGACAGCGCTGAAAACGTGTGGCTGCCCGACCCCGACACGCCCACGCGCTACTCGACGCGCGACCTGGCGGCCGAACACGCCGCGCTCGCCCGCCTGCAACGCTGCGGGTTCACCGGCCCCGATGCGCAGGGCAGACTTCAGTTGCTCGGCCAGAACGCCGTGCTGAATTTCTTTGCGCGCGAGTTTCCCCGGCTGGAACGCGAATGGTCGGTGTCGCTGGAGGAACGACTGGAACGCAGCACCCGCCAGAACCTCGAGCGCATCGAGCCGAAGTTTCAAATCACGCCCTCGGGTGTGCAATGGTTTGATCTGGGCGTCGTGTTCACGTCGAGCGGCGGCGAGACGTTTTCCGCGGCGGAAATCCAGCAACTCTTGCTCTCGGGCCGGAGCCACACGCGGCTCAAGAACGGACGCCTGGCCGTGCTGGACACCGGCGCGGTGGAGGAATTGCAGGAGGTGCTGCTGGACTGCGCGCCGCAGCAGCACGCGCAGGGTTATCGCATCAACAACACGCAGGCGGGCTTCCTCGCATCCACCCTGCGGCAGCACACGCACTGGCAGGTGCAGGCGCCCGCCGCCTGGCGCGAGCGCGCGGCCAGACAGAGCGGTGAGGCGAAGCTGGAATGCCCGCCGCTGGGCGATCTGGAGGCCGTGTTGCGTCCGTATCAGAAGGACGGCGTCGCCTGGCTGGGCTTCCTGCGCGAGAACGGCTTCGGCGGCATCCTCGCCGACGAAATGGGCCTCGGCAAAACGCTGCAAACGCTCACCCACCTTCGCCTGACACGGACCACGCAACACGAAACCCGCCCGCACCTGATCGTCTGTCCGACGAGCCTCGTGTTCAACTGGTTGGCGGAGGCGCGGAAGTTCACGCCGGAATTGAAGGTGCTGGCCTTGCACGGACCCGACCGGCACACCCACTTCAGCCGCATCCCCGAGCACGACCTCGTGGTGACGAGCTACGCCCTGATCCGGCGCGATGCCGAGCAATATCAGGGGGTCGAGTTTGACACGGTGGTGTTGGACGAAGCGCAGCACATCAAGAACCGGCACACGCAGAACGCGCAGGCGGTGAAGGCCGTCAAGGCGCGTCACCGCCTCGTCCTCACCGGCACGCCACTGGAAAACTCCGTGCTCGATCTGTGGTCCATCTTCGACTTCCTGATGCCGGGCTACCTGGGAACGGCGAAAGATTTCCGCGAGCGCTACGAACTGCCCATCACGCGCGAGAAGGACAGCGAGGCCCAGGCGCGACTCGCGCGACGGCTGCGCCCCTTCGTGCTGCGCCGCCTCAAGCGCGAAGTGGCCGCCGATCTGCCCGCCAAGCTGGAACAGGTTTCCCTCTGCGAACTGACCCCGGATCAGCGGGCCGTGTATCAGCAGGTGCTGGAAGCCACGCGCAAGGAAGTGCTGGCCGCGGCGGGCGAAGCCGGCGAAGCCCGCAGCCGCCTGGTGGCGTTGAATGCGTTGCTGCGACTGCGGCAAATCTGCTGCGACCTGCGGCTGCTCAAGCTGGACGGCACCCAGCCGGAGTCGGCTTCCGGCAAGCTGGACCTGTTTGGTGAGCTGTTGGCGGAGGCCATTGACGGCGGCCACCGCGTGCTGGTGTTCAGCCAGTTCGTCAGCATGTTGACGCTGCTCAAGGAACGGCTCACGGCCGAGGACATCGAGTTTTGCTATCTGGACGGCTCGACGACGGACCGTGCCGCCGTGGTGGAACGATTCCAGAAGAGCGCAAACATCCCGGTGTTCCTCATCAGCCTCAAGGCCGGCGGCACCGGGCTCAACCTGACGGGCGCGGACACGGTGATTCATTTTGATCCGTGGTGGAACCCCGCCGTCGAGGACCAGGCGACCGACCGCGCGCATCGCATTGGCCAGACGCGCGTGGTGACCAGCTACAAACTCATCGCCCGGGACACGGTGGAGGAGAAAATCCTGACGCTGCAAAACCGGAAGCGCGAGCTGATCGCCGCCACGCTCGGCGGCGAAGAGGAGCTCACCGCCGCCCTGAGCTGGGAGGAAATCCGCGAACTGCTGGCCTGCTGAAGCGAAACGGCGCGACCCGGGGGTCGCGCCGTGGAATCCGTCGGGCGGCGGGCTTTTACTTCAAGGGCACCGTGGCGATGGTTTGGAGGATGCGCGCGGCAATCTTGTAGGGATCGCCCTGGGAATTCGGCCGGCGGTCCTCGAGATAGCCCTTGTAACCGTTGTTGACGAAGCTGTGGGGCACGCGGATGGACGCGCCGCGGTTGGCCACGCCGTAGTTGAACTTGTCAATGGACTGCGTCTCATGCAGGCCGGTGAGGCGCAGGTGGTTGTCCGGGCCATACACGGCGATGTGCTCGTTCTTGTATTTGTCGAACGCGGCCATGAGCGCCTCGAAGTAGGCCTTGCCGCCGACTTCGCGCATGTGGGTGGTGGAGAAGTTGGTGTGCATGCCGGAGCCGTTCCAGTCCACCTCCGTGCCCAGCGGCTTGCAGTGCCAGTTGACGTCCACCTGGTATTTCTCGCAGAGGCGCATGAGAAGATAGCGGGCCACCCAGACCTGGTCGGCGGCGTTCTTCGAGCCTTTGCCGAAGATCTGGAATTCCCACTGCCCCTTGGCCACTTCGGCGTTGATGCCCTCGTGGTTGATGCCGGCGTCCAGGCACAAGTCGAGGTGCTCTTCCACGATCTGCCGGGCGATGTCGCCGACGTTCTTGAAGCCGACACCGGTGTAATATTCGCCCTGCGGGTAGGGAAAACCGTGCTCGGGGAAGCCCAGCGGCTTGCCGTCCTTGTAGAGGAAATACTCCTGCTCGAAGCCGAACCACGCGCCCGGATCATCGGGGATGTTCGCGCGGGAATTCGACGGGTGCGGCGTCTTGTCGTCCGGCATGTAAACTTCGCACATCACGAGCGCCCCGTTCTTGCGGGTGGTGTCGGGAAAGACGGCCACCGGGTGCAGCTTGCAGTCGGAGCTTTTGCCCTCGGCCTGCCGGGTGGAACTGCCGTCGAAGCCCCAGATGGGGAGTTCGCCCAGCTTGGGAAAGCCGCCAAATTCCTTGACGAGGGTTTTGCTGCGGAGATTGGGAACGGGTTCGTAGCCGTCGAGCCAGATGTATTCGAGTTTGTATTTCGCCATGTGTGGGTTTTGGTTTGTTGTGAACAGGACCGGCCCGCGGGCACGGCCCGCAGGACAACGGCGCGCATCCAAGCAGGGGGGATGCCAGCGGGCAAGCCGCTTTCAGAACCGGCGGAAAGCGGGAGGTTTGCGGGCAAATTCGGCGCGGGAAACCCGGACGCCGCCTCCGGGTCATCCGCCCGCCCTGGCGAAAATTGGCCAGCCTGGACAATGGTTGACTGCGGGCGGCGTCAGCCGGCGCTGGCGTATTCCTCGTCTGTCTTGAGGTTCATGGCCATGAGGACGTAGTCGTGGTTGTTCGCCTGCATGTCCTTCACATGGTCCTCCAGGCGAAAGAGGTGGCTGAAGCCCACCATCGCGAACAGCTTCATGCCCGCCTCTTGTTCGCCGAGGAACTCCGCCTCCGCGCGCTCCAGACCGAGGTTGCGGGCGATGTCCACGATCTCCTCAACGAGCAGCCGCCCCAGGCCGTGGCCGCGGAATTTCGGATGCACGAGCACGCTGACGCGCCCGACATGCCGTTTCCAGCCGCCCAATTGCTGGTGCAGCGTGGCGTCGCCCACGATCTGCCCATCCGCCAGCGCGAGCAGCGGCAGGTTGCGGCCATAATCTATGTTGTGGCACCAATCCCTGATCACGGCGGGGTCCGTGACCCGGTGTTTGATGAACATGCGCTCCGGCTCGGGAATGGCGGAGAAGAATTCGTGGAACGCGCGCTCGTCCTCCTTCTTGAGCGGGCGGAGCGTGCATTTGAACCCGTCGGGCAGGGTCACCTGCTTCGGGAATTTTTGGAGCTGGTATTCGAGTGACATGATTTCCTCCGGTGGTTGTGTGGCCGACTCTGGCGGAGCGATTCCCCTGCCGCAAGCCCGCACTTTCCGCCCGCCCGCTTGCCACGCGCCGGACGCTGCCCGATACTCCGCCCGTGCAAGCGACCTGGGACCAGTTGACCGGCGACCTGGTGGCCTCCTACCTCAAGCTGGGCGGCATCAACCATCTCGACGGCAAGAACCTGCCGTCCAAACAGCGCATCGGCGCCCTCACGCTGGAACTCCTGCGGCTGCTGTTTCCCGGTTTTTTCGATGAAGCCCTGGCCCACTCCTCGGAATTGCAGGCCAACACCGCCGCCCGGTTGAAGTCCGTCAGCCGCGGGATGCAGGACGAGTTGACCAAGGCCCTCGAATACAAGCCGCCCGCCGGCCTCGCCAGAAAGGACACGGCCCGCGCCGCCCGCGAGTTGACCCTGGATTTTCTGCGCCAGCTCCCCGCCATCCGGGAATTGCTCCAGACGGACATCGAGGCCGCCTACAATGGGGACCCCGCCGCCCTGAGCCGGGAGGAGGTCATCGTGGCGTATCCGTTCGTCGAGGCCATCGCCGTCCAGCGCATGGCCCACGCGCTTTACCGGCGGGAAATCCCCTTGCTGCCCCGCATCCTGACCGAATGGGCCCACGCCCGCACGGGCATGGACCTGCATCCGGGCGCGCGCATCGGGTCGCATTTCTTCGTGGATCATTGCACCGGCACGGTCATCGGGGAAACCGCTGAAATCGGCAACCACGTGAAGCTTTACCAGGGCGTCGGCCTGGTCGCGCGCTCGCTCGCCGCCGGCCAGAAGCTGCGCGGCAAAAAACGCCATCCCACCATCGAGGACCGCGTCACCATTTACGCCGGGGCCACCATCGTTGGCGGGGAAACCGTCATCGGCCACGACAGCACCATCGGTGCCAGCGTTTTTCTCACGCACAGCGTGCCGCCCCACTCGCTCGTGGTGCAGGAGGACCCCAACGTGAAGATTCTGGACAAACGGGAACGTGAACTCGCCGCGCACGACCCGGTGATTTGACTGGGCGTCAGCCGACCCCGCCCGGTTGGCCCGCCGCCAGCAGCGGGGAACTGCCCTCAAGGAAGCCGTGCAGATGCCGGAGCCGGGTCGGATGGCGCAGTTTGCGGAGCGCCTTCGCCTCGATCTGCCGGATGCGCTCGCGGGTGACGTTGAACTGCCGCCCCACCTCCTCGAGCGTCAACGGCTGCCCGTCGGCGAAGCCGAACCGCCGCTCCAGCACCTGCCGCTCGCGCTCGCTCAACGACGTCAGCACGTCGCGCATCCGCGACCGCAACAGGAGGAAGCCCGCCGCGTCCGCCGGATCGTCGGCGCTCTGATCCTCCAGCAAGTCGCCCAGGCTGGCATCCTCGCCCTCGCCCAGCGGCGACTGGAGGGACACGGGTTGCTGGGCCATGCGCAAGAGGGCATGGACGCGCGCCAGCGGCAGTTGCAATTCCTCGGCCAGTTCCTCCGCGGACGGTTCGCGCCCCAACTCCTGAAGCATGGCCCGCTGGACGCGCGTCAGGCGGTTGATCACATCCACCATGTGAACCGGAATGCGGATGGTGCGCGACTGGTCCGCCAGCGCGCGGGTGATGGCCTGCCGGATCCACCAGGTGGCGTAGGTGGAAAACTTGTAGCCCCGGCGATACTCGAACTTTTCGACCGCGCGCACCAGGCCGAGATTCCCCTCCTGAATGAGGTCCAGAAAAGACAGCCCCCGGTGGTGGTAGCGCTTGGCGATGGAAATCACCAGCCGCAGATTGGCCTCCACCATTTCCGCCCGGGCCTGGGTGGCGTCCCGCAACGCGGCCGCCAGCCGCGTGTGCGCCGCCGTCAGGTCGTCCGCGCGCAGGCGGGCCAGCGCCTCAATCCGGGCCGCCTCGTCCCGGGAGGCCGTCGGACGGCCAGCCGCCGGAGGCGCGACCTCAGCCAGCCGCTCGAGCAAGTTGAAGGCCATCCGGGCCATGCCCTCGAGCACCCGTTGCTTGAAACCAAATTGCGGCAATCGCCGCGCCAGGGCGGCGTTGACCCGTTGCAGCTCGCGGTGCCGTCCCGCCGCAAACGCCCTGTCCGCGGCCTCGTCCAGCCGCCGCACGTCCCGCACCAGCCGCGCCAGCCGCCGCAAGTGCCGGTCCCGCTCCGCCACCAGCCGGTCCTGGACCACGCGGTCAAACCGTTCCTTCGGGGGGTGCGCCAGCAGCTTTTCGCCCAACGCCAGATGCTCCTTGCTGGTGAATCCGAACCGATACAGCTCGGCCCGCAACGCGGTTTCGGCCTCCTCGATCCGTCGGCAAATCGCCACCTCGCCCGCCCGCGTCAGCAACGGCACCCGCCCCATTTCCCGCAGGTAAAGCCGCACCGGGTCATCCAGCAATTCCTCCTTCTCCTCCCCGCCTTCCTCCTCGCGCGCGCCCGCCCCGGTCGGCTCCCGCCCGCCGATTTCCAAATCCAGCGCGGCCAGCCGGCGGTGAATCTCCTCGACCTGCGCCGCCGTGGCCGGCCAGTCCGCCACCACGTCGCGCACGTCCTCCTCGGTCAGGGAACCCTGCTCCCGCGCCCGCCGCACCAGTTCCCGCACCGCCATTTCCAAAGCCCCGTCCCCGCCCGGCGCGGCGGCCGTCGGCCACGTCGCCGCGCGGGCATGGGCGTGCCCGTTCGGTGCGCGGGGCGCGACGGATTGGGCGGGCTTGCGGGCCGGGTGACGTTTGCGGGTGACTGGCATGGGACACAGGCCGCCTTCTTGCGGGAACGAGGCAATATCCTGTGCCCGCCCGTTCCGTCAAGCCGCGCCGCCGCCGTCACGGAAGTTTAACCTTGGCGGTGTGACCGCGCGGATTCCTGGTTTCCCACGGCCAAGCGCCGCCCGCTCACGCCGGCTCCTGCTGTGTCAGGCAGTGCAGCGAACCGAAGCCGAGCACGAGGTCCACGGCGTGAATGCCGACGACGGGGCGGTCGCGGAACAATTCGCCGAGGATGCCGAGGGCCACGCGGTCGTTCGGGTCATTGAACGTCGGCACGAGGACGGCGGCGTTGGCGATGTAGAAATTCGCGTAGCTCGCCGGCAGCCGCCAGTTCCGGTGGTAAAGCGGCGCGGGCATGGGCAGCGCGATGACCTCGGGCTTCGAGCCGTCTTCGAGCCGGAAGTCCTGGATGCGCTCCCGGTTTTCGGCGAGCGGCTGGTAATTCGGGTCTTTCTTGTTCGTCTCCTTGATGAGCACGAGCGTCTTGGGGTCCGTGAAGCGGCAGATGTCGTCAATGTGCCCGTGCGTGTCATCGCCCGCGGGACCGGCGGCGAGCCAGAGGACGTTTTTCACGCCGAGGTATTTGCGGAACTGCGCGTCGTATTCCGCCTTCGTCATGCCCGGGTTCCGCACTTGTATCGTCGGGTGCTGATAGCACTCCTCGGTGGTGAGCAGCGTGCCGCGCCCGTTCACCTCGATGCCGCCGCCTTCGAGGACGAAGTTTCGGGTTTTGGGTTTCGGGTTTCGGGGCGAGGCCGCCGGCGTCCATCGCGCATCGAACAACGGGCGCTTGAGCAGTTTTGCCGCCGTCTCAGGCACCTTCGTGTCGAGCTGCCAGTTGCGGTATTTGGCCCACGCGTTGAAGTGGAAATGCACGATGGCCTTTTCCGCTTTTCCGCTTTCCGCTTTGCGCTTCACCACATGAATCGGCCCGCTGTCGCGCGTCCAGCCGCGGTTCGTGGGATGAACGATGAACTGGACCTTCTTCAAGTCGCAATGGGCGCGTTGGAGATAACCGGCGGCGACCCTGGCCTCGGCGCGGCTGCGCACGAGCAGCCGGACGGTCTCGCCCGGCGTGAGCTTGCGGACCAACTCGCCATAGGCCCAGCGGATGGTGTCAATCTTGCCGGGCCAGTCGGATTCGTTGTGCGGCCAGCCGAGCCAGGTGGCGGCGTGGGGTTCCCATTCAGCGGGCATGGAATAGCCGAGGTCCGCCGGGGCAACGTCCGTGATGAGTTCAATCTTCGCCATACAGGTGCGCGGAGGATAAGACCCCAAAACGATTTGAAAACTGGAAAGCGGGCCGACCGGGCCGGCCACGTCACCGCAGGGCGTCGGCCACGCGCCCGCGGGGAAACCGGTCAATCGCCCCCGGTTCCCGCGCGAAGCGCCGCCTCGAGCTGCCGGCGCAGTTGTTCCCGTTCCTCCGGCGTCGCCCCGCGCGGCACGCGGATGGGTTCATGCAGGTCAATCTCGTAGGCGGCAAACGGCAGCGGCACCTGGAAGCGGTCCCAGCTTTTGAGGCGCAGCTTCCACCGCACCCGGCAGGCCAGGGGGATGATGGGCGCGCCGGTCAGTTGGGCCAGCACCAGCGCGCCCTCGCGGGCCTGGTAACACGGCCCGCGCGGCCCGTCGGGCGTGAGCGCCACGTCGTTGCCCTGCCGCAGCCAGGAAACCAGTTCTTTCAAGGCCTGGCCGCCCCGCCGGCTGGATGAGCCGCGGATCGGATGAACGCCAAACTCCTCCACGATCGCCGCGAGCAACGCCCCGTCCCGGCTCGCGCTGATGAGCGCCGCCAGGGTGTTCCGTCCGCGCAGGCGCCGCAGGAATTTCCGGCTCGCGGGCACACCGACGGCGAGGCGGTTGTGCCACAGCGCGAAGATGGTCGGCTCGTCCGGCACGCGGAGTTCGGTGGCCGGACGGCGGCGCCAAGTGGCCGACACGAGCCGGATCACCAACACCACCAGCCACGCCACGAGCCGCTGGCCGCGCGTCGGTTGATGCGGCACGACCACGCCGCCCACGCGGGGGCGGGCGGGGGCGGCCGGAGGGGCGGCTGGGACGGGAGCGGTCATGCGCCCTTCTTGAGACAGGCCCGGACGAGGTCCTCCACGGTGGCCGTCGGCCCCAGCAGCGCCTGCGCGGCGCGCACGGCCTCGTGCCCCTCCGGCTGTTTGTAGCCCAGCGCCATCAGCGCCAGCACGGCGTCGTTGACGCGCTGGTCGGCGGCGGACAACGCGCGCTGGCCGCTGGCGGCCTCCCACGCGCCCGCCGCGCCGATTTTGTCGCGCAGTTCCACGACGATGCGCTCGGCGGTTTTGCGGCCCACGCCGGAGATTTGGGAAAGCGCCTTCACGTCGCCCTGCGCCACCGCGCCGCGAAACGCGGTCACACTCATGCCGCTGAGGATGTTGAGCGCGATTTTCGGCCCGATGCCGCTGACGGTGTGCGTCAACAGCCGGAACAGGTCGCGCTCCGCCGTGGTCATGAAACCGTAGAGCGTGTGGGCGTCCTCGCGAATGACCAGGTGCGTCAGCAACCGCACCGCCTGCCCGGCGGCCGGCAGCTTGTCGAAGGAGGACAGCGGAATCAGCACCTCATAGCCCACGCCGTGAACGTCCACCACGGCCTGCGTGGGCAGGGCTTCAACCAGAGTGCCGTGCAAAAAAGTAATCATGTGAACCGGCCCGAAACTATGTGCTTAACCGCAACTATTGCACGGCCAAAACTCGGCTCCCCAAGTCCTCCGCCATTTCACCAGCCCCAACACCTCTCCCAGGGCATTCCGTGGGGCCGTAAAATCGGCTTTGCAATACATTGGGTTTGTCAGCATATTTTCTTCGGCGACCAGAGTGGGCCGGACCTTTCCGACTCCGCGATTTATTTCCCTGGCCGCCCCTTTCTTTGCTCCTGCTCCAGCCACGTGTTCACATCCCGCAGGCGCTCGTCGCCCACATGAATCAGCGGCTCAATCTGCGGAATGCCGCTGTCATCCATTGGTTTCACGGGCAGGCCGAGCCGCTTCTCTTCCCGTCGCCGGGCGGTTTAGACGCACAAGTCGCATAGTTGCAGCACCAGGCTTTTTTCCGATTCGATGAAAAAGCCCTTCTCGATGATCTGCCCCAGCTTCAAGTCTCCCTCCGTGCCACGGAAGAACCGGATCGCCTTCTCCACGTCTCCCACCACCTCGCGATTTTCATCGGATATGAAGATGCCCAAAGGCTCCCCGGGAAGCGACTTCAACAAATCGTCCACGACCCGCGCCACCAGCGGAAAGGCCGCCACGTGGGGGTTGATGGCCACCCCGGAACCGAAGGTGTGCTGGCTCCAGTCGGCGAACCGCTTCTTCGCTATGCCCCGATAAACGAGTTTCAAGCCGTGCTGTCTGGCAATGCGAAACCATTCGTCCCGGAAGGCCAACCGGTGCGTGATGGAAAACTGCTTGATGTATCCATTGCGGGGGTTGCTGATCTCCGTGGCATGAATCTCAAAATCATCAGGCCGCGGCGCGGGGAATGATTTTTCGATGGCCGCCTGCAAATCCCTTTCGAGGGCCAGCCAGCAAGCTTCCGGCACGATCAATGCGCCCAGGACAAACACCGGCTGTGCCGTGTCTTTCAGGTTCGTGCCGGTCTGGCCGGATTCGTCGAGGTAAATCAGATGCATGGGTTGCCCGTTTTGAATCGTTTCCATCCACGACTTCATCCGCATCGTTCCGGGTCAAATCCGTTTCGGCCCGCCCAGGGCGGCGCGGCCGGATTCCTGCGCCAGGGCCAGGGCCAGGGCCAGCGCGTCGGCGGCGTCCGGCGCGGGCAATTCGGCCAGGCCGAGCATCCGCTGCACCATCTTGGCCACGGCGAGTTTCTGCGCCGCGCCGTAACCCACGATGGCCTGCTTCACCTTGCGCGGGGCCAGCTCGAAAATTTCCAGCCCGGCCTCCGCCAGCACCGCCACCGCCGCGCCCCGCGCCTCGCCCATGATGAGCGCCGTCCGCAGGTTCTGCGCGTGGAACAAACCCTCCACCGCCGCCACCGTCGGCTGGTGCGCCGCCACCACCTCACGCAACGTGCCGGCGATTTTCGCCAGACAGCGCGACCGCTCCCACGCGGGGGGACAGGCAATGGTCCCGCAGACCAGCAGCCGCGGCGCGCCCGGCCCCGCGCGGATCACCCCAAACCCGGTGCCCCGCAAGGACGGGTCCACGCCGAGGATGACCGCCGGCGCGCGCCGCCCCACGCGCGTCAATGGCGCCTCCGGAAGGGTGCCCCCGCCACGCCGGGGCGACGCCAGCCGGGCCTGCAATTGCGCGAAGTCCCGCGGCGAGATGCCCATGCCGCGACAGTGCCAGCGGAGACCAACGCGCAAAAGCAAAAAGCCCGGCACCCCGTCCGGCCCCGGGGCCAGCCGCTGCGGTCCGGTTTTGGAGTTCGGGTTGAAATTGGCGCGGGCGCCCCTAAGTTGCGGGCGTGAACAATGAGTATTCAGCCGCCGCGCACTGGAGCGGCGATTTTGATGAACCCGGGCTGCAAGCCTGGGCGGAAGGGCTGCGGCAGCGGGTGCGTTTCCCGGTGTCCCTCGGGCTGGTGTTTATGACCCCGCGCTTCTTTCCCCATGCGGCGCAAGTGCTGGAAATCCTGCGGGTGCATGCGCGGGTGCCGTTGCTGCTGGGGTGCTCGAGCCAGGGGCTGATTGCCGGGGGGGAGGAGATCGAGGAGCACGGCGGCGTGGCGCTCGGGTTGTATTCCCTGCCCGGCGCGGAATTGCGGGCGCATTATTTCACCCAGGAACAGGTGGAAGAAGCGCAGGGGCTGGAGCACTGGCCGGCCCAAACGGGCGTCCCGCGCGGCACCACCAACGGCTGGCTGGCATTCCTTGACCCCTTCCATCTCGACAGCGAGGGCTGGTTGCGATCGTGGGGCGCGGCCTACGCGCCCGCGCCGGTGCTGGGCGGGCTGGCGAGCGGCGTCTTCACCGAGCAGCGGACGCAGGTGTATTTGAACGGCGAAGTGTATGAGGAGGGCGGCGTGGCCGTCTCCATCGGCGGCGCAGTGGAACTGGCCAGTGTGATTTCGCAGGGTTGCACGCCCATCGGCGACACGTGGACGCTGACCCGGGTGGACCGGAATTTCATCCAGCAAATTGCCAACCGCCCCGCCTACGAGGTGCTGGCCGAAACCGTGAACGCGCTCCCCTCCGAAGAGCAGCGCAAGGCGCGGGGTAACCTGTTCATCGGGCTGGTGGTGGACGAATACCGCGAGGAATTTCACCGGGGCGATTTCCTCATCCGGAACCTGCTCGGCGGCGACCCGCAGTCGGGCGTCCTGGCGGTCGGCGCGCTGCCGCGCCCGGGCCAGACCATCCAGTTCCAACGCCGGGACGCGCGGACGGCGCGCGAGGACATGGCGGAACTGCTGGACCGGGCCGCGCGGGAACTGGCGGGACGCACGGTGTATGGGGCGTGCCTGTGTTCGTGCAACGGGCGCGGGAAAAGTTTCTTCCAGGAGCCGAACCACGACGCGGCGCTGGTGCAGCAGCGGCTCGGGCCGCTGGGCTTGAGCGGTTTCTTCTGCAACGGGGAGATCGGCCCCATCGGCCAGCAGAGTTTTCTGCACGGCTACACGGCGTCGGTGGCGTTGTTCGTGCGCAAGCCGCGCGAGGGGGAGCGGTGAGCCAAATCCGAAGCCCGAACTCCGAGACCCGAAGGAAGGCCGGCGACCCGATGGATGCGCCCGTAACCAATGCCCGCCGCCCACAGGATGCCCGCGCGGATTGGGCCTTTGGGTTTCGGCATTGTTTCAAGGTTCGGGTTTCGGAATTCGGATCTGGTGTTGCGCCAAAGTCGGCAAGCCCGCACCCCGCTGCGCCAGTTCACGGTCGGGGCGCAGCTTGAAAACCGTATGCCCCGCCCCTCCCACCCTCCCACCCTGCCGCTGTCCCGCCCGCCGCTGGAGCGGATGCTGCGGATTCATCAGGCGTTGCAGGCGGGCCGGTATCCGAACGCCAGCACGCTGGCCCGCGAGATCGAGGTGGTGACCAAGACCATCCACCGGGACATCGCGTTCATGCGCGACCGGATGAACCTGCCCATCGAGTTCGATGCCGTGCGCAATGGCTACCATTACACGGCGGAGGTGGGCGCGTTTCCGTCGCTGCAACTGACCGAGGGCGAGCTGTTCGCGTTGTGCGTGGCGGAGAAGGCGCTCGAGCAGTATCGCGGCACCAGCTTCGAGAAGCCGCTGCTTTCGGCGCTGCGCAAGATGCAGGAGTCGCTGCCGGAGACGATTTCGGTGAACCTGGGCGAACTGGGCGAGGCCATCTCGTTCCGCACGCGCGCCGAGCCGGTGTTGAACCTGGAAATTTTCGACGCGCTCGCGCAGGCCACCGCGCGGCGGGAACAATTGGAACTCGAATACCGCAAGGCGGGCGCAAAAACACCGGAACGGCGGCTGGTGGACCCCTATCACCTCGCGAACATCAACGGCGAGTGGTTCCTCTTCGCGTTTGACCACCTGCGGAAGGACATCCGCACGTTCGTGCCCGCGCGCATCCGGGCGGCGCGGCGGACGGGCCGGACGTTTCCGCGTCCGCGCGGTTTCTCGCTGGAACAACGGCTGCGCGACAGCTTCGGGGTGCATTCGGGCGAGGGCCGTTACGACGTGGTGCTGCGCTTCGACGCCTCGGTGGCGGATTACATCCGCGAGAAACGCTGGCACGATTCGCAGCAACTGCGGGAACTCACGGGCGGCGCGGTGGAACTGCGGCTCCGCCTGTCCAGCCTGATCGAGATCGAACGCTGGGTGCTGAGTTGGGGTGGACGGGCGCGGGTGGTCCGCCCGCCGGAACTGGCGGGGGCGGTGCGGCGCGCCGCCCGGGCCATGCTCAAGTGAGCGCCGCGCGGCGTCTCAATCCGCGCTATTCGAAGGAAACCGCGGCTCCCACCTTGCTGGCCAGCCACTTGGAGTAGTCTTCCGGGGTATCCACCACCAGCCGGCCACCGGCCATCGCGGCGTGGCCGTTGCCGCACAACTGGGCGCAGTAAATCTGGTAGCTGCCCGTCTTCTTCGGCTCGAACCACATCGGAATCCGCATGCCGGGAATGGCGTCCTGCGTGGCGCGCATGGCCACCACGCGGAAGGAGTGGATGACGTCCTTGGAACTGATGTAGGCGATGACGGGCTTGCCGACAGGGACATGGATTTCGTTATAGACCTGCACGTCGTCCTTGCCCTTGGGGTCGTTGGGGTCCACGCCGAACAGGTTGTTGTCCGCCACGAATTTCATGTCCTGCGCGCCAAACGCGCCATCCGGACCGGCGTAGCGGGCGTTCCAGCCGAACTGCTGCGCGACCACCTGGATGACGGTCGAGTCGCTCTCCTTGGGAAAGTCGCCCACGACCTTGCCCCACAAGGGAATGGCCAGGAACAGGAGGAGGAAACTTTCCGCGACCACCACCCCGACTTCGGCGTAGGTGGAGACATGGTTGCGGACGCCAAAGTAGTTCGCCCGGGGGTTGCGGCGGGCGTTGAAGCGCCACAGCACGAGCACGAAGTAGATGAACCAGCCGACGAACAGCGCAATCATCAGCCAGTGCAGATAGACGATGAACTCGTCCACCTTGTGGCCGTGGGTCGAGGCCAGCTCGGGCAGGCCGAGGATTTTGTAGAAGAATTCCATCATGGTCAGGACGGGGGGTTGGCGGTGGCGGGCGCGGTCCGCGCCTCAAGCCGGGAAGCGCGGCGGATGATGAAGATGAAAAATGCGGCGATGCTGCCCAGCACGAGCAGCAGGACGGCCAGCAGGAAGAAGATGCCCATGTTCATGCCCTTGGCCATCGCGGAATCCGAACGGCCAAAGCACGCGGTGCAGGCGGGGCTGTTCAGCGCCGTGAAGAGCAGCAGCAGGGCGGCAGGAAGGAGGCGGTTCATAAATAGCCCAGGTTCCGGGTCTTGCGGATAAAGCGGATGCCGTAAATGACCAGTCCCGCGCCCAACATCAGCCCGCCGATGCCAAACCCCTGGAGCCAGGTGGAGGCACCCTCCGCCGCGGCCGCACTCAAAGCCCAGGCCCCCAGGAAAAAGCCCATCAGGGCGGCCAGCCCGATGAAGAAGATGTGAAACGCTTTCAGGGACATGTCAGGGCGCCGTCGCGGGGGCGGGCGGTTGGGAGTGGACGGGCTTTTCGGGCACCTCGTGCATGGACCAGATGGTCAGCAGCATCAGGAACGCGAGGAAAAAGCCGGTGAAGCCGAGCACGGAATAAATGAGCCGTTTCTCGGAAAACAGGTGCATCATGAAGCCCAGCACCAGTGCGGCCTGCACGCCAATCACGGCCAGCGACAGGCCGATGCTCAGGCGGGGGCTGCCGAGGTCCAGCCGGTTGATGCCGACGACAATCAGGGCCGCAACGGCGATGCACACCGAGACGACCACATACCGGCGCAAATGCAGATCCGCGGGCGCGGCGGCGGCGGGAGTAAGGGTTTCGCTCATAGCTCAGAACAGATATAGCACGGGGAAGACAAAGACCCAAACGAGGTCCACGAAATGCCAGTAGAGGCCGGCGATTTCGACGCGGTTGGTGAAGCGGGCGGGGTCGCGTTTCCACATGCCGCTGCCCGGTCCCCAGAGATAGCCGAATACCAGGATGCCGCCGATCAGATGGAGCGCGTGCAGCCCGGTGATGGCCCAGTAGAGGCCCATCCAGGTGTTCAGCTTGGGGGCGTAGTTGCTGATGCGCTGGATGTCGCTCGCGGCCACGGTGATTTCCGTGTGCGGCAACTGCTGGTATTCCTTCCGCGTGCGGTCAAACAGCACCGCCCGGTTGTCGGTCTGCACGCCATGCACGACCACTTTGTCGGCCGTGCGGGAAACGAGGTGGCCGTCCACGAACTGGCCGGATTTGGTTTCGATCCAGTAGTGCGAAAGCTTGTCGCTGTATTCGAACGCCTTCACGCCGAGGAACAGGACGGCGAGCAGCAGGGTGATGCCGTGGTAGAGCTTGTAACGCGGGAACTGGTTCAGTTTGAGGGCGGCCCAGGCCATCGTGGCGCTGATGCTCGAGGCGATGAGGACCATCGTGTTGAGGGTGCCGAGGGGCACGCTCAACCAGCCGCGCGGCCACAGCCCCTCCGGCGCGCCCACCCGCAGCAGCACATACGCGGAGAACATGCCGCCGAAGAGCATGACCTCGGACGCGAGGAACAGCCACAGGCCGACCTTGGCGTTGTAAAGGCCCGTGTCCGGGCGCGGTTCGGTGGTGTAGGGAATCTGCATGGGAATCAGGCTTTGGCCGGCTCGTTCTGCGGGCAATAATCCTGCGGCGCACCGGGCACGCTGTATTCGTAGGGGCCGCGATACACGGTGACGGGCTGGAGGAAATTGCCGTGACCGGGCGGCGTGGGCGTCTGCCATTCCAGCGTCGTCGAGTTCCACGGGTTGTCATTCGCCGCCGGGCGGCCTTTGAAGATGCTGTGGAAGAAATTGATGATGAATGGAATCTGCGCCAGCAGCAGACCCGCCGCCGCCCACATGATGAACTTGTTCAAATACAGCAGGTCCGGGGCAAGCAGGTAGTTGATGCCGCCGTCCGCCATGCGGCGCAGCATCCCGCCCATGCCCTGCGCGAACATCGGCATGAACACCAGGTTCATGAAAATCAGCGAACCCCAGAAATGCACCCGGCCCCAGAACTCGTTCAGATGCCGTCCCGTGACCTTCGGATACCAGTAATAGATGCCGGCAAAAATCGCGAATATCGTCCCGGGCGCGACCACGTAATGGAAATGCCCGATGACGTAGTAGGTGTCGTGCAGGTGGATGTCGCTGATGTTGAACCCGAGCGGCAACCCGGTCAGGCCGCCGATGGCGAACATGGGCAGGAACGCGGTCGCGAACAGCATCGGGGTGTTGAACCGGATCGAGCCGCCCCACAGCGAAATGAGCAGGCACGTCAGGATGATGACCGAGGGGATCGAGATGATCATCGTGGTCGTCTGGAAGAACGTGGCGATCTTGGTGCTCATGCCGGTCATATACATGTGGTGCGCCCACACGATGAACGAGATGAAGCCGAGCATCAGCGCGGAATACACCAGCGTCTTGTAGCCCCAGATAGGCTTGCGCGTATTGTTGGCCACCACCTCGGCCACGATGCCCAGCGCCGGCAGGATGAGCACATACACCTCGGGATGCGCGAGGAACCAGAACAGGTGCTGCCACAGCAGCGGGCTGCCGCCGCCGGAGATGTTCGCCAGTTCGCCGCCGACCGCGAGGCCCGTCGGCAGGAAGAAGCTGGTGCCAAACACCTTGTCCATCAACTGCATCACGCCCGCCGCTTCGAGCGGCGGGAACGCCAGCAACAGAAGGAAGGCCGCCACGAACTGCGACCACACGAAGAACGGCAGCCGCATCCACGTCATCCCCGGCGCGCGCAGTTGGATGATGGTGGCGATGATGTTCGCCGACCCCAGCAGCGACGAGCTGATGAGGAAGATCATGCCGATGAGCCAGTAGGTCTGGCCGTCGGTGGGGATGGCGTTGGCCAGCGGCGGATAGGAGGTCCAGCCCGCCTGCGCCGCGCCGCCGGGAACGAAGAAACTGGTGAACATCACCACGCCGCCGAGGAAATAAAGCTGGAAGCTGGCCATGTTCAGCTTGGGGAACGCCATGTCAATCGCCCCGATCTGGAGCGGCACGAAATAATTGCCGAACGCGCCCGTCAGCAGCGGCACGATGGCCAGGAACACCATGATGGTGCCGTGCATCGCGCCGAACGAGTTGTAGAGGTCGGGCGACATGATGCCCTTCGCGGCGGGCTGCCCCAGCGCCCATTCCAAAATCGGCCCCACGAGCGGTATGGCCTGGCCCGGGTTCGCAATCTGCCAGCGCATCATCATCATCAGCCCGAAGCCGAACAGCAGGAACAGCAGGGCGGTGACGCCGTATTGGATGCCCACGACCTTGTGGTCGCAGGAGAAGATGTAGTTCGTCCAGAAGCCGCTGGGCGCGTGATGCGCGTGGTCTTCGTGCGGTGCGGCGTGCGCGGCAGCGGCGGGGGTGGCGTGGGAGGTGGCCATGGGATTCGGGGGGAAGTTTCAGCCGGCGCCTATTTCATCAACTTGTCACCGACCAGCAGGGTCAGCAGGAGCGGCAGGTAAATGATCGAGGAATAAAACAGTTGGCGGGCGGCGGTCAGCGACAGCGCGCGGGCAAAGCGCACCGCGAACGCGGCGTAAGCCAGCCCCAGCAGCAGCGCGCCGACCAGATACACCGGCCCCGCCAGCTTGAACAGGAACGGCAGCAGGCTCACGCCCAGCAACGCCAGCGTGTGGCTCACCGCCTGCGCGCCCGTGCGCGCCCCGTCCGCGTCCACGGCGGGCAGCATCACAAAGCCGGCCCGCGCGTATTCGTCGCGGTAAAGCCAGGCGATGGCGAAGAAGTGCGGCAATTGCCACAGCGCGAGAATGCCGAACAGCGTCCACCCCTCGGGGCTGAACTGGCCGCTGGCCGCCGTCCAGCCCATCAACGGCGGAATCGCGCCCGGAATCGCTCCGACGGCGGTGTTCAGCCAGGTGACGCGCTTGAGCGGGGTGTAGAGAAACAGATAGGTCAGCAGCGTGACCGCGCCGAGAATGCAGGTGAGGTAATTCACCGCGAACGCGAGGTAGAGCAGCCCGCTCACCGAGCACACCCCGCCGAAGAGCAGCACGGTTTCCGGCGTGAGTTCCCCGGCGGGCAGGGGGCGCGTGGCCGTGCGCCGCATCCGCGCGTCGTAGTCCCGCTCGAGCAGTTGGTTCAACGCCGCCGCGCCGCCGGCCAGCAACGCCGTGGCCACCATCGTGTGAAACAGCCGCGCATAATCCGTCGCGCCGCTGGTGCCGAGATAAAAACCCACCAGCGTGGTCAGCAGGACCAGCAGCGTGAGCCGCGCCTTCGTCAGGTCGCACACGATGGCCACCCACCCGCGCGTGGACGCGGAACTGCGATCAAGGGAGGAGGGCGTCGCCTTCGGGTTCATTCAATGACGGTCAATTCGGGGTGGCGGCGGGCTGGTTTCCCGGGCCGCAAGGGGCCTGAATTGCCAAAACTTGCGGGGCACCGCAACAACGGAAGTTAAAACGGAAAGCCATGAGGGTCATTAATGCCCCCGTCACCAGCGTGGCCGCGCCGAAGACGACATGGAGGGTGGCGATGTCCGCCGCCTTGTGCGACCACACGGTCCACGCGCCCAGTCCGGCCTGCGCGAGCACGAGCACCAGCCAGGCTGTGCCCCAGCGCCGCGCCGCCGCGTCCGGGCCGTCCGCCCGTCGCCAGCGCCAGCAGCACAGCGCGATGAGCGCCAGAATCACCCCGGCCACCAGCCGGTGGACCATTTGCAGAACGACGTGGAAAGCCGTGATGGGGGCCACCGCCGTCAGTTCCACGCGCTGGGCGTTGTATCGGGCGATGGCCTCCGCGCTGAGGTCGGGCCACCAGCGGCCATGCGCGAGCGGAAAATCCCAAATGGCCAGTCCGGCGTGTTGATGCCGCATGGTCGCGCCAATCAACAACTGCAACAGCACCACGGCCGTCGTGCCCGCGAGCAGCCAGCGGAGGCGGTCGCCGGGCGCGTTGTTCAGCGGCTCGCGGCTGCGCTGGGTCCACCAGCGGCCGGTCATCAACGCAATGGCCGCCACCAGCACGAGAAACACCTGACCGAGACAGCCGTGGAACACGCCGAACACCATCCCCAGTTTCGCCCCGAGCAGGTGATGCGCGTCCAGCACCACGCGCAGGCCGCCGAGCAGGCCCTGCACCTGCACCAGCCAGAACACCCACCAGCCGAGCACCACCACGGAGCGCGCGGCGGGCGCGTTCCGCACCCACACCAGCCCGGCCAGCAGAATCACCCCGCCCATGCCGGCGAGGAAGAAGCCGGTGCCGCGCAGTTCCGCGTTGAGCAGCGGAAGGGCGAAACCCAGTGCCATTTCCATGCCGCCGATGACCAGCAGCGGACGGCGTGACGGCGCCCCGCCCAGCCAGCGCAGCAGCGCGACCACCATCAAGCCCACCACCGAGGCCCACAGGCGGTGCGTGTGTTCGTGGAACACGCCGCCGGTCAGCCAGAGCGAGAACGGCAGGGCAAACATGTTGTAGCCGAAACTCGTCGGCCAGTCGGGCACGGCCATGCCCACGCCGTGGCTGGTCACCAGCCCGCCAATGCTCAACAGGCCGAGCGTGGCCAGGGTCACCAGGACGGCAAACCCATGCAGCGCGCGTTGAAACGCCGGGGCGGGGTGGTTCATGGGCAAGAAGAAACCGCTGCGCGGGCGGGCCGCGCAGCGGTTGGCGCGGGGAAAATTATTTGGCTTCGATGCTGAACTCGACCGTGCCGCCCGCCTGGGTGATTTCCACCTCGCGGGTCACCGAGCCGCCTTTGCGGTGGTGCGCCTCGACCGTGTATTTGCCCGGGGGCAGGTTGGGAATCTTGAAGGTTCCATCCGTCCCGGTGACCGCGAAGTAAGGATGATCCACCACATAGACGTAGGCGAACATCCACGGATGCACGTCGCACTTGAAGCGCAGGAAGGCCTCGGGCTTCGGGAAGCTGAACGTCAGGTCCGGCGCACCCGCGAGCTGGGCGAGGTTCTGCTGTGGGTTGCCCTCGACCGCGTTGGGGCGGGTGGTGTTGACGTTGTGCAGCACGGGGTCGGAGTTCTTCACCAGAATCTTCTGGCCCGTTTGCACGGCAAGAATGTGGGGCACGTAAAGGCAGGCCTTCTGGTCAATCACGGCCGGCGTGGCGCTGGCCCCGGTGGACTTGGCATCCGGGACGCCTTTCACGATGACCACGGTGTTGGCCAGTTCCCCGTTGGGGCCGACGACGTAGTGGATGGTCTTGGGCGTCTGGGTGACGAGTTTGCCACAATTGGCGTCGTTCTTGAGCGGGGTGATTTCGACCTCCGGCGGGGGCGTGCCCTTGAGCGTGACCTTGCCGGTGAGTTCCGCCGCGAGAGCCGGAACGGCCAGGGCGGCAACAGCGAGAAGGGGAATGATGCGTTTCATGTTCGGTGCTTCTGGTTTGTAAAGCGCGGGAACGTATCAGCGGGTGGCGGGGCGGGCAAGCGACCGGGCGCCACTTTTCTCCGCGCTAATGCTCCGCATTACGGCCGCCATCGCGAGCGCCGTGCGCGCCGCCTCGGTGCCGCGATTGTGCGTGCGGCCGAGGCAGCGGACCTTCGCGTGTTCCTCCTTTTCAAACACGAACACGCCGTGAATGACGGGAATCCGGTGCGCCACCTGGAGGTCCGCCAGCGCGTGCGTCACGCCCCGGCCAATGTGGTCCGCGTGGCTCGTCTGGCCCTGGAAGATCACGCCCAGGCAGATGATGGCCGCGGGGTGTGCGGCGTGCTCCGGGAGGCGGGCGGCCAGCGCGGCGGCCACGGCGGGGATTTCAAACGCACCCGGCACGCGGACCACTTCCACCCTCGCGCCGGCCTGCTTCAACTCGCGCCGCGCCGCCCGCAGCATGGCGTCCACATAACGCCGGTTGTATTCGGAGGCGACGATGGCGATGGTGGCGCCGTTGGCTTCGGCGGAGGACGGGGAGAGGCGTTTCAACATGACAGGCTGATTTACGATTTGCGAATCAGGATTGACGAACCACGCCGGATTCTGACCGGCGGGTCTGAATGGTAAATCCAAAACCGCACGTCACCGCCCGCGCGCGCCGTCGGGGGCATCGGAATCCACCGGCGTCTTGAGGGTTCGGAAACGACGGCCCGGCCGGCAAAGCCGGCGCCTCACAAAGGCTCGCAAAGGCGGCGGCCCGCGCCCCGGCCAGGGTTTGCGGGCAACTGGCCGACGCCTCCGCCCGGCGTCCCGGCGAACATTTCCGGCTTTGGCTTGGGCGATGCCCTTTTATAGCTTCCGACCGTGCCCGCGCCCCGGCCAGATTTCCCCGTTCAGGACGCCGCAGTGGCCGCGTTGCCCGCGCTGGCCCGGCCGGTGACCGCAGTGTGGGGCGTCGGGCCCGAGCGCGCCGACCAGCTCGCGCGCCTGCACCTCCACACCATTGCGGACCTGTTGCAGCACCGCCCGCGCCGCTACGAGGACCGCCGTCGGTTTCTGCCCATCCGCGAACTGGTCGTGGACCAGCCCGCCACCGTGCGTGGGCGGGTCATCGCCGCCGGGGTCAAAACCTGGAAGGGCGGAACGCGTTCGCTCTTCGAGTGCATTCTCGAGGACGGCACGGCGCGGCTGCATTTGCGCTGGTGGCAGGCCCAGCCGTGGATGGCGGATTACTACACCGTCGGGCGCGAGTTCCTGGTGTTCGGCACGGCGGCCACGCTGCGCCCGCGCACCTTCGAACACCCGGAATGCGAACCGGTCGAAACGGGCGAGGAAGAGGCCATCCACGTCAATCGCATCGTGCCGGTGCATCCGCTCACTGAGGGCCTGACCGCGCGCACGCTGCGGCTGCTGGTCTGGCGGGCGCTGGAAAAATTTGTTCCCCTCGCCGCCCTCCCGCCGCGCGCGGGCACCGACGGCACACGACTGGCGCCCGATGTGCCGACGGCGCTGCGCTGGCTGCATTTTCCGGAGGAACAGTCCCAGGCGGAACTGGCCCGGCGGCGGCTGGCGCTGGAGGAATTCATCGCCCTGCAATGCGGCCTGCTCCGGCGGCGGCGCAATTTCGAGGCCCGCGCCCGCGCTCTGCCCTGCGGGGGCGACAACCGGCTCATCAAGCCGTTCCTTGCGCGGCTGGGGTTCGCCTTGACCGGCGCCCAGACGCGCGTGCTGCGGGAAATCCGGGCGGACCTGCGGGGCGCGCACCCCATGCGCCGGCTGCTCCAGGGCGACGTCGGCGCGGGCAAGACGGTCGTGGCCGCCGGCGCGGCCTTGATGGCGCTGGAAAGCGGCTTCACCGTGGCGCTGATGGCCCCCACGGAGCTGCTCGCCGGGCAGCATTTCCGGAATTTCCAACGCTGGTTCGCCCCGTTGGGGGTGGACGTGGAATTGCGAACCGGAAGCGCCCGGACCGGCGGGACGGACGCGCCTGTGGACGCCGGCCCCGCCGCGCGCCCGCGCCTGGTCATCGGCACCCACGCCCTGCTGACTGCCGGTTTCGACCTGCCCGGCCTCGGCCTCGTGATCGTGGACGAGCAGCACAAGTTCGGCACCGCGCAACGCGAGACGCTGGTGCGCAAGGGCCGCTACCCGCATCTGCTCGTCATGACCGCCACGCCCATCCCCCGCACCCTCGGCCTGACGCTTTACGGCGACCTGGACGTCTCGACGATGGACGCCGCGCCGCCCGGCCGCGGCCGCATCCGGACGTTCGTGCGGACGGTGGAGGCCCTGCCGAAGGTCTGGGCCTTCGTGCGCGAGCAACTCGCGGCGGGCCGGCAGGCGTATGTCGTGTATCCCCGCGTCGAGGAGACCGACGCCGGCAACGTGAAGGCGGTGGTGAAGGAATTCGCGGCCGTGCAAAAAGCCCTCGCGCCGTTCCCGGTCGGATTGCTGCACGGCCGGCTGGCCGCGCGGGAACGGGACGCCGTGATGGACGGGTTCCGCGCCGGCGCGGTGCGGGCGCTCCTGGCGACTTCCCTGATCGAGGTGGGCGTGGACGTGCCCAACGCGACGGTGATGGTCATCGAAAGCGCGGAACAGTTCGGGCTGGCGCAGTTGCACCAGTTGCGCGGCCGGATCGGGCGGGGGGCGCGCGAAAGTCACTGCATCCTCGTCGCGGCGGCCAAAACCGCGGCCGCCCGCGAGCGGCTGCGGGTGCTCGAGGAGACGACCGACGGCTTCCGCATCGCCGAGGCGGACCTGCGGTTGCGCGGTCCCGGGGAACTGCTCGGCCAGCAACAGAGCGGCGCGCTGCGGCTGCGGTTCGGGGACCTGGCGACGGATCTGGAAATCATCCAGCAGGCGCGGGAATTCGCGCGCCACGCCGACCGAGACAGGGACCGCACGGAGGCGGGGAGCACCCGTTGAGGCGCGGGACCGCCCCCATCCGCCGGGCCTCGCGGTGGCCGATGGTCCCGATGGCTCACGGCAGCGCGGGTGTGACGAGTTGATAAAAGCGCCGCGCGCCCCCGGCGGTTTCGTCCACGAGGGTCACCGGACGCGCCGCGCCGGCGGGCACGTCCGCCAGCCGGAACCAGCCGCCCGCCAGGTCCGCCTTCACCAGCACGGTGTAACTGCGCCCGGCGGCGGCGTTGAACGCCAGCGTCACGTCCTGCTCGTTCACCGCCACGATGGCGAGCCGCAGCACGCTGTGGGGATCGTTCGGGGCGGTGCCCGCCAGATATTCCTCGCCGTTGGTCAGGCCGTCGCCGTCAAAATCGCCGTTCCAGCCATGCAGGCCGGTGGCGAGGTTCGGATTGAGGCCGTATTGGATTTCCCACGTGTCCGGCAGACCGTCCTCGTCGGCGTCGGTCAGCGCGGCGGTGTAATTCAACGCGCCGGGCGTGGGCGGGGCGGCCTCCCAGTTCGCCGGGTCGTTGCCGAAGCTCGCGCCCACACGCCGTTGCAGCGACCAGCCGGTGCCCGCCGCGCCCGCGGGCCACGGAGCCGACGGTAGATAATCCACCTCCTCGACGAGCACATAGGGCACAAAGCCGACGAAGGGATTGGCTGTGGTCTGCGGCGCGTCGGGCTGCCACAGCGAAATGCGCTCGCCCTCGTTGGCCAGTCGGCCATGCATCGGGCCGAACAACGGCACGGTGGGCGGCAGCAGGTAGCGGCTGCGGAACGCCTGCGCGGCGACCGGATCCGCCACCGGATCGAACGTGACCACGAGCGCATAGCCGTTCGCTGCCAGCGTCGCCCCCGACGGGAAGGAATAATCCACGCCGTCCAGCCGCCAGGTGTTCGTGGGGTGCGCCGGGTCGTGCAACGGCACGGGAACGCCGCTCAAGTTGCGCAGTTCGATGAACTCGTGGAGCACGTCGTTGTAGAGCGGGTGCGCCGGCGGCTGGAACATGAGTTCGCTGATGACGACGGGGCCGACGCGCGGGCCGCTGTTCGCCGCGCCGAAGGTGTTTGCGGTCTGCGCGACGAACTGCTCGCGCCCGAGGCTGTCCACGTGGCGGCCAAAGGACATGCCGTTGAACGACGCGTCGAAGCCGAAGCCGTGCGCGTAGCCGGTGAGGTTGGTGCCGTCGCCGGAGAACAGCCAGATGCTTTCGCCCAGGGCGCTGAGGCCAAAGCCGAATTGCGGTTCGGTCACGACGAGGTGGCCGCCGGCGGGAATCGTAGTGCCGGGCGGGAAGGTGTATTTCTTCGGCTGGTTGCGATTGTCGGTGAGGAACCAGCCGCCGAGGTTCACGGGCACACCCAGCGGGTTGAACAGCTCGACCGCATCCACCTGCGGCGCGTCGGTGTGGGCGAGCGCTTCGTTGACCAGAATGCCGGGACGCGCGGGCGGGGCGGGGTCGGCCTGGCCGGGCGAACCCAGCGGCAACGCGCTGGCCCGCCACGCGGCACCATTCTCCACCGGCGCGGCCTCGACCACGGGCACGAGCGAGAAGCCCGCGCCATCGGCGGCGCGGTGCCAGCGGTCGCGGTAGTTGAAATCAAACACGGTCTCGCCAAAACGGCCCGCCAGCGTGAGGCGTTCGCCCGCGTTGTCGAGCGCGCCGGAGAAAACCCCGGCGAGGTTGGTCGCGCCCGGATAGCGCGTCTGGAACGCGGCGAGGTTCCGCACCAGCACCGTGTAACCGCCCGGCGGCAGCACGGACGCGGCGTTGGTCGGAAAGGTGAACTGGATGCCGCGCGTGAAGGTGAAACCGGCGAGGTTCAGCGCCGTGGTGCCGGGGTTCTTGAGTTCGAGGAATTCAAACTCGTTCGGGTCGGACGCGCCCGGGCCGGCGGGGGGGTGAAACATGATTTCCGTCACCGCGAGCGTCGCGGGCTGCGTGATGAACGTGGCGGCGGTGAGGCCCGACCACGGGCTGGAAATCGGCGGGCGGCCCGGCCCGGTAAGGTTTTGGTGGGCGGGGTTGCGGTTGCGCGCCAGGACGCGGGCGTTGTTGGTGAGCGTGAGGTTGAGGACGCCGCTGCCGCTGAGGGCCGTGGGCGAAATCGCGCCGCCGGGCAGTCGGGGATCGCTGCCATCGAGCGTGTAATAAGTGACTGTGCCGACCGGCGTCGGGCCGGTGGCGAGTTGGACGACGGTGCCGTTGGTCACGTTGCCGCCGGGAGGATTCAGCGTCGGCGCGCGGAGGAAGTTGGTGTCAATGAAGTTGACGCGGTCGCCGAGCCAGCGTTTGAGAAAATCCATCTCCCCCGCGAACGAACCCGGAAAGCTGTGCGCGTAGCCGGTGCCCGTGACGGTGCCGGCGCGGGGCGCGGTGGTGGGCCAGCGGCTGACCTGGCGTCCATGCGCGGGCGTCACTTCGGCGGCGAAGGCGTCCACCTGGGCGAACAGCGCGTTGGTCGCGAGCGGGCCGCGCCGGAGGTCGGTCCAGCGGTCAATCCACGCCTGCCAGAAATCGGGCGCGGTGAAGAGGCGGCGGAACCAGCCGTTGGGGAAGACGTTGGTGGCGTTGAAGAAATCGGTGCCGTAGTCGGTGCCGCTCAACGGCGTGGTGCCCATCCACGCCAGCGGGTTGAACGAACGCGGATCGTCACTGGTGCGCGTGCCCAGCGAACGGTCGAAGTCCCACAGCGGCCCCAGCTCGAGCTTGCGGTCGCGGTCCTTGAACAGATACGCGCTCAGACGGAAGGCGTCGGCGTTCAGCGCAAAGGTGTTGAGCAGGTGATGGTCAATCCACGAACCCACGTCAATCCACGCGGCATAGCCGGTGACAGGGTTGGTGTAGCTCGGGCCGGTCAACGCCGCGCCGAAGCCGGCGAAGTAGGAGCGGATGTAATTGGACTGCGCGGCGCGGGCGGGGGTGATCATTTCGAGGCCGGGCGGGTCTTGATAGACGAGGTTGCGCTCGAGTGTCGCGTCGTAAAACTGCGCTTCGTCGGTGTCGAGTCGGTCCACCTTGAGCAGGTAGCCGCCGGTGATGAGCGCGGCATTGGTGACGCCGGGGTTGAGTTTGGCGATGTCCACGCGCACGTCGTCGCGCTTGATTTTTTCCTCGACGGTGTAAAGCCCGTGGTAATCGCCGCCCGCCGGGGCGCTGAAACCGACCGTGCCGCCGGCGGTGTTGACGAACACCTCGGCGAAGCGCGTGCGCGACGAGTAACGCCCCGCTGCGCGGCCCAGATGGTGCAGCAGCGGATTGTGCAGGAAGGACGGGTCATAGACGTTCTGGCCGTAAAGCACCCAGTCGGATTCAGCCGGCAGGCCGAGGAACTCGGCGTCGCGGTTGTCGTTGAACTCGTCCCACGTTTCGACCGCGTAACTTTTTTGCGGCAGGCCGGCGCTGCTGCTGCCGCGCACGTTGACGCCGGCCCGCGTCACCAGGGCGGGCGGATTGGTGAGCCGCGTCACGCCGTCAATCGGCTCGAAGACCATCACGATGCTGTCCCGGTCCTGGCGCGGCTTGGTGCTGGGAAAGGTGCCGCCGCCGAGGTTGTGAACCAGAATGACCGGCAGCGGCGAGGTGAACGCGGACGCGGTGGCGGACAACCGCACATAACTGAACGACGTTGGCGGGCCGGGCAGCGGGCCGGGCGTTTTCGGAAAAGCGCGCACGCGGACCTGCGCCGTGTTGGTGAGGGTCAGCGGTCCGGTGTAAAGCGGCGAACTGGCGGTGGGGATGTTGGTGGGCGGGGGCGAGGTGGCGGGGACGTTGGTCGTGATGATGAGGTAACGGATGTCCCAGTTCGCCGGGTTGGGCACGCTCAAGGTGAGCGTGAAGGGATTGAGGAACGTGCCGCTGACGCGCGAGGCCGCCACCTCGGGACCGAAGCCCGCGCCGGTGGTGGCGTTGGGCGCGCCCGGCGTGGTCTGTGTGAAATAGCCCAGCAGCTCCGGCTGCAAGCGGTCGCGGCCATACGACACGTCGGCGGTCTGCGCGGGATAGTTCGGCGTGAAGGCGGAAAGGATCGCGCCCGCCGGGTCGGTCAGCGCGAGGAAGCCCGGGCTGGCGGAGAGGCGGAAATTGGTGTGCAGTTGGCCGTTGACGTTGGTGTTGCGGTCGGAGGCGAACACCACGAGGTAGCCGTCCGCAGGAATGAGCGTGCCGACCGGAAACTTCCACTTGGTCAGGTTGCCCGCGTTGTCGGTCAGGTGGCAGTTGCCCAGGTCCACCGGCGCGTTCCGGCTGTTGTGGATCTCGATCCAGTCGGGGGCGTTGCCGAGTTCGTCCTTGAGTGAGTTGGAGGCGCTGCCGCTGTTGGAGGCGAGAAACTCCGAGATGAACACCCCGGCATAGTAGGCGGCGGGGTTCAGCGTGTAATTCCACGCGCCGCCGGCAAAGGGATTGCCGGCCGCGTCGGTGATGCCGTGTCCGGGCACCCACGCCACCGCCACCGCGCCGGTCGGCGGTGACGGAAACTCGAAGATGAACTGGTCCGGCGCCACCGCGATGAGATGGGTGGCGGGGAGGCCGTTGATGCGGAGGTCGGCGGCGTCCACGCCGAGCACCGACTCGGTGAACCCGACTTCGACGCGCACCAGTTCGCGCACGGTGAGTCCGGCGGCCGGCCAGACAAGGGAAAGCGCCGGTGGCACGAGGTCGGCGTCCGCCGTGAGGCTGACGTTGATGCCGAAGTCGGAGTTGACAAGGGCGACGTTGAAGGCCTGCACCGCGAGGACGTTTTCCCCGGGGAGCAGCAGCGCGGCGGGGTTGGCGAGCACATTCGTGACCCACGGCACAGGCTCGGGCAGCCAGCCGGGCGCGGTGCCGGTGTAGGGAATGAAGCCGGCGCCCAGGTTGTAACGCGCGATCTCGACGCCGTTGAGCCAGGCGATGTAGCCGTCGTCGCTTTTGCCCGCGAGCCGCAGTTCGCCGACGGCGGCGGGGTTGCTGAGGTGGAACGTGCGGCGCAGGAAGATGCACGTGTAGCCGCCGCTCATGTCGGCCAACAGCGTGCCCGGCGCCGGATGCGGGTCGCCATACCAGAACGGGGCGTTGTTGACCGCCCAGGCGCTGTCATCGAACCCGGGCAGCCGCCAGGCGGTCGGGTCGGGCGCGGAGGCCTCGTTGGTGCCCTTGCGCCAGCGCCATTCGCCATCGGCGGGAACCAGGGAAGTCTGAGCGGCAAGCGGCAACACCGCGAGCAAGCCAAGCAACCAGAGCACCAGCGGCAAAGCGACCTGGCCCGGATATTTCACACTCCGGGGGCCGGAGCGTCGGTTGGCAACCGGCTTGTCGCGGTAAAACATCCAACGCCGGTCACCGATCGGCGCCCTGCTCGGTCGGCATTTCGTGCGGGGTGTGAAACATCCGGGCTGGGAAGGGTCGCAATGGGCCGGACGAGGCGGGGTGGCGGACCGGAGCAACATCCTCCCAATGTGACACCAGCCGGGGCGCGCGGGCAAGCGCGTGAACCGCGGTTTCACGCCCATTTTCCCCCTTGTCACCCCGACGCTCATTGGTATCGTTGCGGCCCTTTATGAAAGAAGGCATTCATCCGAAATATGTGGATGCGGAAATCCGTTGCGCCTGCGGCAACGTGATCAAGACCCGCTCCACCAAGCCGACCATCATCGTCGGCATCTGCAACGCCTGCCATCCGTTCTACACCGGCCAGCAGAAGTTCGTGGACACCGCCGGCCGCGTGGACAAGTTCCAGCAGCGCCTGGCCAAGACCAAGGCCGCCCAGGAGGCCGCCGCCGTCAAGAAGCCCAAGAAGAAGTAGCGCGCCGCCGATTTCCCGCCCGCCTGCCCGCCTGCCGGGTCGGCGGGCGGTTTTCTTTTCCCGCAGCAACGGGTGCCCGGCGTGCGACAATCAAGACTTGCGGATCACGATTCATGCGCCGTCCGCCGGGGCACCCGCAAATTGCAAATCAAAGCTTGTCAATCGCCGTGGACCTCCGCCCGCACATCGAAAACTTGAAGCGCCGCTTCGCCGAGACCGAGGCGCTGCTCAGCGACCCCGCCGTTTTTGACAATCCCCGGCGCGCGCAGGAACTCGCCCGCGAACACGCCCGCCTCAAGGCCATCGTCGCCGTCGGCGAGGCCTGGCTGAAAACGTCCGCCGAACTCGCCGCCAACCGTGCCCTGCTCGCCGCTGAACCGCCGGGTTCGGAACTTGCCGCGCTGGCGGAGGAGGACGTCGTGCGGCTCGAAGCGGAGGCCGCCCGGCTGACGGGCGAAGTCCAGTTGGGCCTGGTGCCGCCGGAGCCGACCGATTCGCGCAACACCATCTTCGAAATCCGCGCCGGGGCGGGCGGGCAGGAATCCGCGCTCTTCGCCGCCGACCTATACCGGATGTATGCCCGCTACGCCGAGGCGCGCGGCTGGAAGATCGAGACGCTGGATTCGAGTCCCTCCGACCTCGGCGGCTTCAAGGAAATCATCTTCGAGATCTTCGGGCAGGACGTCTTCAAGCGGCTCAAATACGAGAGCGGTGTCCACCGCGTGCAACGCGTTCCCGCCACCGAGGCGCAGGGCCGCATCCACACCAGCACCGTCACCGTGGCGGTGCTGCCGGAGGCCGAGGAGGTGGACATCGAGATCAAGCCCGACGACCTCGAGGTGAACGTCTGCCGCGCCTCCGGCAAGGGCGGGCAGGGCGTGAACACCACCGACTCCGCCGTGCAAATCATTCACAAGCCCACCGGCCTGATCGTGCGCTGCTCGGACGAACGTTCGCAGCAGAAGAACAAGGCCAAGGCCCTCACCGTGCTCCGCTCCCGCCTGCTGGAACGGAAAGTGGCCGAGGAAAAGGCGAAATACGACAGCCAGCGCGCCCAGCAGGTCGGCACCGGCGAGCGCAGCGAGAAAATCCGCACCTACAACTTCCCGCAAAACCGCGTCACGGACCACCGCATTGAACTGACGCTCCACAACCTGCCGGCCGTGCTGGACGGCGACCTCGATCCCGTGCTCGAGCCGCTGATGGCGCAGGACCTGAACGCAAAGCTGGCGGCGTTGAAGGAGTGACCCGGCGCGGTGGTTGGGCGGAGCGGCCCCGGAAATCGGCCGGCCCCGCCCCGCCGTGGCCGACTGATGGCCAACGGCCCTCCGGGCCACACCAAAGTTTCTCATTCTCCAAGCCATCCCGTCCGCTTGCCGCCGCTGGTGGGAATGCCGTGATGAACCCGATCACTGACCCGCTCCGCTCCCGGACTCCTGTTTCCGCTCGTCCCTTGCGCGAAACCAAATCTGGGGTAAATACGGCCCGACATTCATGATGAACATTAGCAACGAACAACTGGACCGCGCCCTCCGCTGGCGCTACGCCACCAAAGTCTTCGATCCCGCCCGCAAAATTCCGGCGGACACCTGGGCCACCCTCGAACAGGCGCTCGTGCTCTCGCCCTCCTCGTTCGGCCTGCAGCCCTACCAGTTCCTCATCGTGCAAGACCCGGAACTGCGCGCCAAGTTGCTGCCGTTCACCTGGGGCCAGAAACAAGTGGTGGATTGCTCGCACTACGTCGTCTTCACCGCCCGGACCCGCTTGGCGGCCGAGCAGGTGGATGCCTTCATCCGGCGCATCGCCGAGGTGCGGGGGATTTCGCCCGAAACGGAATCGTTGAAAAGCTATCGGGCCATGATGGCCGGCAGCCTGCTCGACGGCGGTCCGGTGGCGGGGATGATTCCCGAGTGGGCCGCCCGGCAGGCCTACATCGCCATCGGCAATCTCATGACCAGCGCCGCGCTGCTCGGCGTGGACGCCTGCCCCATCGAAGGCTTTCAGCCCGACAAATATGATGAAGTGCTGCACCTCAAGGACAGCGGGTTCGCGTCCGTGGTCTGTTGCGCGCTCGGCTACCGCGCGGTCAGCGACAAATACGCCACCCTCCCCAAAGTGCGCCTGCCCGAGGCGGAACTCATCCGCCACCTCTGATTTGACGCCATGAAGAAATTCCTCCGCCTCGCCGCGCTGTTGCTGGCGCTCGCCACCCTCATTGGGTGGCTGGCCACCGGCGCGCATCGCGGGTGGACGAAGACGTCCGCAACCGAAATGCAAAAAGATCCCGTCACGGAACTCGAATTCCCGGTGGTTCGGAAAACATTCGTGATGGGCGTCGAGCTGCTCGGCGGCGGCCTGCTGGCGGCAGCGGCGTTGCTGGGCGTCTCCCTTTTCCTCAAACCGCAAAAACCACAAACCTCCTGATTCCATGAAAACCAAACTCCTCATCGCGGCCGGCCTCGCGCTGGCGCTGAACCTCCCCGCCGCCCCGCAGTCCTTCGACTTCAAGGACGCCAAGGGCGTCAACAACGCCGTCTTCAAGCTCGACGCGCCGCTCGAATCCATCAACGGCACCGCCAGCGGCATCTCCGGCACCGTGAATTTCGACCCCGAAAACCCCGAAGCCACCACCGGCAGGATCGTGGTCGAGGCCAAATCCCTCACCGTGCCCAATCCGGTAATGAAGGAACACATGCACGGCGCGCAGTGGCTCGACGTGGAGAAATACCCCGAGATTTCCTTCGAGGCGGTCAAGCTCGCCAACGTCAAGCGCGCCGGTGACAACGTGACCGCCGACGTGACCGGCAAATTCACCCTGCGCGGCGTCACCAGGGAAATCACCGTTCCGGTCCGGTTCACCTACCTCAAGGACAAGCTCGGCGCCCGCGGCGGCGGCAAACAGGGCGACCTGCTCGTGCTGCGCGCCCGCTTCACCATCAACCGCGCCGACTTCGAGGTGAATCCCAAAGCCCCCGCGGACAAGGTGGCCGAGGAAATCGAAATCACCCTCAGCGTGGCCGGTGCCGCGCCGAAGTCGTGAGCGTTCGGGTCCCAGGGAAGACCGCTTCGTCCAGCCGCCCGGTTCGGGTCGGGCGGCTGGCCTGTTTCAGCCTCGCCGGCCTGCTCGGAGCAATGCTTGTGAACGCCGCCGAAACGCCACGCCTGTTGTTTGACTTCCGCGCCGGTTCCGCCAACGCCAACTGGCAGGTGGTGAACGATGATGTCATGGGCGGCATCTCGCGCAGTCAGTTTCACCCCGGCACCAACGGCTTCGCCATCTTTCGCGGCGCAGTGTCGCTCGAGAACAACGGCGGGTTCGCGTCGGTTCGCTCGCCCGCCATCGTGGCGGCCCCGGATGGCAGCGACGGTTTCCGCCTGCGCGTGCGCGGGGATGGCCGGCAATACAAGTTCACCGCGCGCACCGAAGACGGGTTCGACAGCGTGCTTTATCAGAAGGCCTTTGCCACGCGCGCCGGGGAGTGGCTCGAGGTCGTAGTGCCGTTTGCGGAACTGGCACCCACCTTCCGCGGCCGTGTCTTGCCGGATGCGGCCAAATTCAACCCGGCCAGGCTGCGGGCCGTCGGCTTTCTGATTTCCGACCGGCAGGCGGGGCCGTTCAGGTTGGAGATCGAGTGGATAGGCTGGCACCCCGTCCAGTGAGCGCGGGCGCGACGGGCCGACGGACCGTCGGCTCGACAACCGGGCGCGGGCCATTCATCGTTTCGCCGCCAGCCGGCTGGATTTATTCCCAACCAGTCCGTTGCCGCCAATGAACCCCGAACCCCAGCCGCCCGGGCCGCCCGAAACCGACGAGCAGCAGCTCTGCCCGGGCTGCCTCCCCCCGAACCCGGTAGTGGGACAGGCATCCTGCCTGTCCGGTGGCGCCGCCAAACTCGCGCTGGACTCACACCCAATGGACGCCTCACCGGACAGGCGGGACGCCTGTCCCACTACGGCGTCG
>Ga0209381_1000349_pt1 | contig 121034 bp, 99 predicted proteins | sample DewCreD2012metaG_FD_184111 | JGI IMG/M metagenome (GOLD analysis project Ga0209381, IMG submission 184111) | Hot spring sediment bacterial and archeal communities from British Columbia, Canada, to study Microbial Dark Matter (Phase II) - Dewar... ...
CCTTGTGTTTATGAACCCAAACATGACAAGTGTTACAAGAATCAGGTCTGCGCCGATCCGGCAAAGAAATATGATACGCGGGTGGTGCAATGCGGGGAAGGTCCCGGCTGCCATAGCAAAGACGGCAACACTTGCGAGATTTGTAATTGGCGATGCTTGAGGGGCGATAACCGCGCCTGCCGGAAAGACGCGGGAGGTGATTGCGGTGTAGCAAAAGATGGGACCGTAGAAATGCTGCTGCTCAATGGGATGCTGCCAGCATTAAACCGCCATAGCCGCCCAGGTGAATGTGACCATCTTGATACCCATCGTCTGCAGACAGGTTGAAGGCGATTTCACCTGCATTGAAAACAAAGGATTGTTCTTGGGGGGAGAAGTTTAAGAACACACAAAGCGTTCCTTCGGGATGGGTACGGCGGTAGGCAAGCACGTCTGGCGGCGTTTCAAGAATCCATTCCAGGCCGCCTTCCCGCAGGGCCATCCATTGGCCGCGTACTTGCAACAGGCGGCGGATGGTCTCAAGCAGGGAATCGGGGTTACCGCGCTGATTGGCTGCGTTAACAGATGGATAGTTTTTATGAACCGGCAGCCATGTCTGAGCAGCGGATGAAAAACCTGCTTGCGGGGTGGCGTCCCATTGCATGGGGGTGCGCACCTCGTCGCGGTTGATGGTTGTCCCCAGCAGATCGAAAATGAAGCGCGGGATAGACCTGTATTTACGAGGTAAGGGGTCCAGTGCTGTATGGAAGGGAAGGCGGACATTACGCATGCCGATTTCTTCGCCGTAATACATGCAGGGAACGCCGCGCACGGTCAATTGCAGCATGTGAAGCACTTTGGCTTTTTGGTTGTCACCGCCCAGGCGTTCGATGCTCCGCCGGCGGTCGTGATTGCTGAAAACGTAGACCGGCACGAAAGGCGGCGGAAAGTGTCTTTCTGTTTCGCCGATCAGGTGGCGGAAATAATCTGCCGTGAACGTGAAGCCCATCATCTCAAAGTCAAAGACCAGCGTCAGGCCGTCGTTGGTTTCTTCTCCCAAGAATTTGCGGATGGTCTCGCGCCCGCCGCTTACCTCGCCAAGCAGAAGTTTTTCCCCAAACTCGCGGGCAACCTGGCGCAATTCCTTTGCAAAGGCAAAGTTTTCTGGCAGGTTGAGGTTGTATTGCGGCCGTTGGAAGAAACCTGCAGGGTTTGATTCGCTTGGGATCAGCGACCAGGCAAAGGGGTTATCTCGAAACGTTGCGTCTTTGTAGATGACGTTGAAAATATCCAGTCGAAAGCCATCCACGCCTTTGTCCAGCCAGAAACGGACGATGTCAAACATGGTCTGCTTGACCTGGGGGTTGCGGTAATTCAGATCTGGCTGAAAAGGCAGGAAACTGGCCCAGTAGTATTGTTTGCGTTCGGGGGCGTAATGCCAGCCGCTGCCGCCGGTCAGACTTTTCCAGTTATTGGGTTGGTCGCGCCAGATGTACCAGTCGGCTTTTGGGTTGTCGCGTGAGGAGCGCGATTCTTTAAACCAGGGATGCTCGCTGGAAGTGTGATTCATGACCATATCGAGGACGATTTTCATGCCGCGTTGATGGACGGCGGCGATCAATTCCAGGGCGTCTTCGAGCGTGCCGTATTCGGGAGCGATATTCGTGTAGTCAGAAATGTCGTAGCCAAAATCCTGTTGAGGCGAGGCAAAGAACGGGGAAAACCAAATTGTCTCAAAACCCAGATCGCGGACGTAATCCAATTTCTGGATGATGCCGCGCAGGTCGCCGATTCCGTCGCCGTTGCTGTCATAGAACGAGCGCGGATAAATCTGATAGATCGTAGTGCAATGGTACCAGGGCAGGCGGTTGGACATGGATATTTCCTTTCGTTTCGGGTTTGCTCAATTATAATAGCCTTGCATGAAGACCCAAATTATTCCGCTTGAGCCATACGACAACCTGATTTCGGTACGCGATAAATTGGCCTGGGCCAGGACGCCGCGTATTTTGCTTGTCTGGCCGCCGCGCGGCCGCGTGGATTTGCGTCCACTTGATCTCAAGTTGTTGCAGCGCCGTGCCAGGGAACTGGGGGCGCAACTGGGGTTGGTGACTCGTTCTGACGATATGATTCAGACCGCCCGGCAACTTGGCGTGCCGGTATTCGCCAGCGCGGCAGAAGCGCAGCGCGCGGCCTGGCCTGCTCCTGTCCCCCCATCTTTGGTGAAACGCCGCACCCGCCGCCCGGATTTGCGTTCTTTGCGTGAGCAGATTCAAGCACATGCGCCGGCCTGGCTTTCTCATCCGCTTGTGCGTTTGGGCTTTTTTGCATTGGGGGTGTTGGCCGCGTTGATGGTGGTGGCCTTTTTTATCCCGCGGGCAGAAATTGTTGTTCCCATGCCGGTTCAGATGCAGAGCGTGGATTTGCCCGTCTCAGCCGGCAGTAGTGTGCCTTCAGTTTCATTGGTGGGCAATCTGCCAACGCAAAGAGTGGACGTGACTCTCGAAGGAACGGACGCGATCCCTGTCAGCGGGACGGTTTCTCTGCCGCAGATTAAAGCGCAGGGTACGGTCACTTTTCGCAACCTGACGACCAATCCGGTTGTTGTTCCGGCAGGAACATGGGTGCGGACACTGGATGTGCCCCCGCTGCGTTTTCAAACCACACGTGCCGGAACGGTGCCCGCTGGAATAGATGGGAAACTCGACCTGCCTGTGGAAGCCTTACAACCCGGCAAGGGCGGGAATGTGCCCGCCGGCGCGATTCAAGCCCTGGAGGGGGCACTGGGTCCTTTGCTGGTAGTCTCAAATGACAAAGCCCTGGCAGGCGGAGCCGACCTTTCCCTGCGCGGCCCCTCTGTCTCTGACCAGCAACGCCTGCGCAAGTCGTTACTGGCCTCTCTTGAACGCCAGGCCTTGACTACCCTTGAGCAGCAAATCAATGACGGGCTTTTGCTGCCAAATACCCTCCAGGCGGACATCCTCGAAGAGACCTATAACCCTCCGGTTGGACAACCGGGCGACCGTCTGACGCTTTCTTTGCGAGTGAGATTTAGCGCAGAGTTCATTCGTCGCTCCGATCTGGAAGTGTTAGCCAATGCCGTGCTGGATGCAGATTTAGCGCCGGGTCAGGCGGCCGTTCCAGATTCGCTGACCTGGGAGCAACTTACTCAGCCAGTCACAGGCGAAGATGGCCTCAGCCGCTTTCCATTGCGTCTGAAGCGCCGCGTTTGGCAGGTGGTACCTGCCGGACGGGTGATCCAGTTGACACAGGGCTTGTCTCCAGCCTTGGCCCGCCAGCGGTTACAGGCAAACCTTGACCTGGCAGGCAGTCCGCGTTTTTCTCTGTGGCCAGAGTGGTGGCCCTGGCTGCCGCTGGCTCCAACACGAATTGACGTGACTTTTGAGTTCCCATGAAAATTTTAGCGGTTGACCCTGGTGAAAAGCGTCTTGGGCTGGCTGTCAGCGATCCCACTGGAACGCTGGCGCGCCCTTTGGGCGTGCTGAAGCATGTCTCTCGCCTGGCCGATGCGGCTCGCGTGGCAGAAGTGGCCCGCGAGAACGGTGTTGAACTGATTGTGGTCGGACAATCCTTTGACGAGAATGGTCAACCCAACCTGGCCGGGCGCCGGGCAGCCAACCTGGCCGAGGCCTTGCGCACACAAACCTCTTTGCCTGTGATTTTGTGGGATGAGGCTTTTACCACACAAGATGCCCGCACCACCCGCCTGGAATCGGGCGCCAGCCGCAAGAAACGCGCCGGCCATCTGGACGACTTGGCTGCGGCCATTTTGCTCCAATCCTACCTTGATTCTGTGCACAACAGCCAATGAGAAAATCGCCGATTTTGTGGTTCCTGATTATAGATGCGATTGTGCTGCTCATTGCAGCCGTTGCCATTCCTCTTTGGGCACGTCAGACGTATGGCCCGCCCAGCCCGCGTCTGGGTGCTCTGCAGACTCTCAACTATTCTGTTCGTCTACTCTGGTACGATGGGCTGCTGACGATGCCCAGAGACCCCCATGCCCGGCCGCGTTCCTTTCGCGTTGAGGCTGGAGAACCGGTGGCGAGTGTGGCCGCCCGCCTTGAGCAGGACGGCCTGATTTATTCTGCTGCTGCCTTTCGCGACTATCTGATATACACCGGGTTGGATACTAGCCTTCAGGCAGGAGAGTTTGAACTCAGCCCGGCACAGTCCATGCTGGATATTGCCCGCGCCCTGCAAGATGCCACCCCTCAACAAGTGGTTTTCTATGTTCTTCCCGGCTGGCGGATGGAGGAAATTGCCGCCTCTCTGCCTACCTCAGGCCTGAATGCTACGCCGGAGCAATTTTTGGCCGAAGCGCGCCGCACCGGCTATAAAGGTTCAGAGACGAGCGAAGGCTATCTCTTCCCAGATCGTTACATCCTGCCGCGCGAGACCACCGCCCGCCTCCTGGTGAATACGCTGCTGAAGAATTTTGCTTTGCATCTCACGCCAGATATTGAGGCCGGTTTTGAGGCTCAGGGCTTAAATCTGCATCAGGCTGTCACCCTGGCCTCGCTGGTGGAGCGTGAAGCGGTGGTAGATGATGAAAAAGAACTCATTGCTTCGGTCTTCCTGAATCGACTGGCAGCGGGCATGAAACTGGATAGCGATCCAACCGTCCAATATGCGCTTGGCCGCGCAGGGGATTGGTGGCCCAACCCGCTTAGTCTGGCCGATTTGCAAGTGGATTCACCTTTTAACACCTATCGCTATCCTGGCCTGCCGCCTGCCCCCATAGCCAATCCATCGTTAACATCCTTGCGGGCTGTGGCCTACCCGGCACAGAGCCCTTATTACTATTTTCGCGCTGCCTGTGATAATTCTGGACGGCACGTTTTTGCTCAAACCTACGAAGAACATTTGCAGAACGCCTGTCCGTAACTGTGGACCGGCTGACGGCTCAGGGCGAAGCCTTGGCCTGCCCGGCGAGACCCTGGGGCTGGCTGCCCCGCCCGGACATGGCCAGCAGGCTCAGGGTCGCCAGGAGACCGATGACCGCGCCTCCAAACCAGGTAGCGCGCGGGCCAAAGGAGTCGCTCAACACACCGCCCAAAAGCGGTCCAACTCCGGTTCCGAATGGCCAGGTCAGGCCATACAGGCTCATATACCGCCCGCGCATATCTGGCGGCGCCAGGTTGGCGACATAGGTATTTGAAGTGGGGACGATGGTCAGTTCGCCGATGGTCATCCATACCATGCAGGCCCAAAAGCCCCAAAAACTTTGTGCAAATGCCACGCCCAGGTTCGAAAGCGTGTAGATGAACATTCCCAGCGCCATCATCCGTAGGGGCGGATAACGGCGGACAATGCGGCTGACCAGCACTTGAAAAAAGACGACCATCAGTGCGTTTGTGGTGGGAATCCAGCCATAAAGTTTTTCGGGTACGCCGAAAATGCTGTTAGCATATTTGGGTAAAACAACCCACATCAACGAGGCGGTAATCCAGCCAAAGGCAATCGTTCCGACGACACTTATCATTTGTCGATCTGCCAGCAGCCGGTTGTAGCCTCCCCAGCGTTCTTTGGTGGGGGCGGGCTGTGTTTCTGGGATGGCAGGCAGGGTCTCGCGGGCAAAGAAGAGCAAAAGCAGGCCGTAGATTCCAAGCCCGATTCCGGCACAGAAGAAAGCCAGTGAGTAAGATGTAGAACTTAACAGGCCGCCTACCACCGGCCCGATGGAAATGCCGGCGTTGGTGACCATGCGCAGCAATGCATAGGCATCCAGGCGTTTTTCCGGCGGGATTAAATCGGCCATCATAGCATCGGCCCCAACGCGGTAGAGTGGTTGGGAAATGCCGCGCAGGGCAAGGATGATTGCAAACGCCCAATAGGAATTAGCGGGAATCATGAACATGAACAGGGAGGCGTCGGCCAAAAGGCTAATGGTCATGACGCCTTTCCGCCCCAATTTATCGGTGAGTGGGCCAGCCAGGAAAGAGGAAAATATGGCACACGCCGCGTTGATTGTGAACAGGCTGGCTGTGACTTTGTCCGGCAATTCGAGTTTCTTGCCCAGGTAGATAAGCAGGAATGGCCAGACCATGCTCGATCCGCTGGTGCTTAAGAGAAGCCCCCAAAACATCAGCCAGTACTGACCAGGGTACTCCTGGCGTGCCTTTTGAAAACGAGCAAGCATAAATCAGCCTTTTACTGCCTTATCAGGCAGAAAACATATGGGTTGAAATGCGCAAAACGGACGGTCGCTGCGACCGTCCGTCAAATTCTTTATCGGCGGTTGTAACCGCCTCCGCCGCGGCGGTCATCCCGGTTGTTGCGGCGCTCGTTGCTGGACGGACGACGGTCGCCGCCTGAGGAGCGTCCGCCGCCGGATGAGGGGCGTCCTTTTTGATCGCGTTGGCGTGCATCTTCGGCGCTCCAGCCTTCCAAAACAGCCTGGCGGCTGAGACGAATTTTGCCCTGTGGGTCAATGTCGGTGACCATCACGGTCAATTCATCGCCTACGTTAGCCACATCTTCCACACGGTTAACACGTTCGCTGTCCAGTTGTGAGATGTGTACCATGCCGTCGGTGCCGGGCAGAATCTCCACAAAGGCGCCAAAATCGGTCACGCGTACCACCTTGCCGGTGTAGATGCGTCCTATTTGCGGTGTCTCGGTTACTGCCTCAATGCGCTCTGTAGCCATGCGGGCATTATCGCCATTGGTGGCTGCAATATAGACGGTACCATCGTCTTGAATATCAATCTTGGTATCGGTCTCTTCTTGCAGAGCACGAATGTTTTTGCCGCCGGGCCCGATAATTGCTCCAATCTTGTCAACTGGTATCTTAAGGATAGTAATACGTGGAGCGTGTGGTTTCAGTTCGGCGCGTGGTTTGGGGATGACGGCCAACATTTCGCCCAGAATTTGCAGGCGTGCCTGCCGGGCTTGTTCAAGAGCCTGCTTCATGATTTCAGTACTCAGGCCGCTAATTTTGATGTCCATTTGCAGGGCGGTAATGCCTTCGGCCGTGCCGGCAACTTTGAAGTCCATGTCGCCCAGGTGATCTTCAATTCCTTGAATATCGGTCAGGATTTGGTAACGGTCACTTTCCATAATAAGACCCATCGCCACACCTGCTACCGGGGCCTTGATCGGCACGCCGGTATCCATCAGGGCCAGAGTGGAACCGCAAACCGAGGCCATGGAGGATGAGCCGTTGGAGGACATTACTTCTGAAACCAACCGCAGGGTGTAGGGAAAAACGTCTTCAGGGGGGATGACCGGTTCGAGGGCGCGTTCAGCCAGGGCGCCATGACCAACCTCGCGCCGGCTTTGGCCGCGTAAAGGTTTGACCTCGCCTGTGCAGAAGGGCGGGAAGTTGTAGTGGTGCATATAGCGTTTGCTTTCGATGGGGGCCAGGCCGTCCAGTTCTTGGGCTTCACCCAGTGTACCCAGGGTGGCCAGGGTGAGCACCTGTGTCTCGCCGCGTGTGAACAGACCGGAGCCATGAGCGCGCGGGCTGAGCCCTACCTCGCACCAAATGGGGCGGATTTGGGTGGGCGTGCGTCCATCCGGCCGCTTGCCATATTCTAGAATACGCCGGCGGACAACGCGCTTTTCGGTTTCCATGAAAGCATTTTTGATGTCCTCTTCGCTGGGCAGATTGCTCTTGTCCTGGGCTTCGGCTGGGATGAGTTCAGCGGTCAGGTCGGCCAGCATTTTCTCTAGCGCGGCGTATAACTCGGCCTTGGGTAGCGTCTGGTCAAACAGGGCTTCCATTTTGCCGCTAACCTTGTCAAAGACAATTTTTTGCAGTTCTTCGTTGGGCAGGATGATGGTCGCTTCGCGTTTGGGCTTGCCGACCTCGCGTGCCATTTGTTCTTGCAGGTCAATCAATGGTTGGAGGGCCTGGTGCCCAAAGGCCAAGGCTTCGGCCATGATATCCTCTGGAATTTCCTGGGCGCCACACTCTACCATCAGGATGGCGTCGCGTGTTCCAGCAATGCGCAGGTCGAGCGTGGAGGCATCCAGTTCCTGGTAGGTGGGATTGATGATAAAGTCCCCGTCTACGCGGCCAATGCGGACGGCTCCTATCGGTCCGCCCCAGGGGATGTCAGAAATCATCAGGGCGGCCGAAGCAGCATTGATGGCCAGGATATCAATGGGGTTTTCGTTATCTGCCGAAAGTGCATACATAATGATTTGGACTTCGTTGCGCATTCCTTCGGCAAACAACGGGCGAATGGGGCGGTCGGTGAGTCGGGCGGTCAGAATCGCATCGCTGCCGGGACGTCCCTCGCGTCGATAAAAGGATCCGGGGATGCGTCCACCGGCGTACAGCCGCTCTTCGTATTCAACGCTGAGCGGGAAGAAGTCGATTCCCTCGCGCGCACCGCCCATGGTGGCGGCTGCAAAGATAATCGAGTCGTTTAGTTGGACGGTGACAGCACCGCTCGCCAGAGATGCAAGCCGTCCGGTTTCAATGGAAATGGTATGACGGCCCACAGTGGTGGAAAAGCGTTTTACTTCGGGTTTCATTTGTACTCCTGATTTTCCCGCCTGGTTAGGGACTGAGGCCTGTCGCCAATCGTTTTGGCGGCACGTTTCAATTCCCAACCGGCGGATAATATCTCCTTGGGCAATCAAAGCCCATGAGGATTTAAAAAGAGTAGATGGGCCTTTGCCCATCTACTCGGGCGAACATCGGTTTTACTTGCGGCGAAGGTTTAACTTTTCAGTCAAAGCCAGGTAGCGCTGGTATTCTGTCCGACGCAAGTAAGCCAGCAGGCGGCGGCGTTGACCGACCATTTTCAGCAAGCCGCGCCGACAGGACTCATCGTGCTTATTGGCACGCAGATGTTCTGTCAACTGCTGGATGCGCTTGGTTAGAAGCGCAATTTGAACTTCGGGCGACCCTGTATCGGTCTCGTGCCGATGGTAATCGGTAATGACCTGGGTCTTGATTTCTTTATCAAGCGGCATGACGTATGCTCTCCTTACAAAAATTAGATGTCGCAGGTCTCCATGCCCGCAGCGAATGAAAATTTACCGCAGACAGGACCAGTCACGGGGATGTATTATACCAGAGTTTTTTGCTTCCTGTCGGTTTGGCTTTTAAATTTCTGTTTGGATAGCACTGCCGCTCTCGTAGCGGCGTAAGCCGCGTTGGAAGACCAGGGTGGCTAAACCTAGAAAGACGATGGCTGCCAGCGTCAATTGTGCCAGTGCAGACCAGGAGAAGGAACGTACAAAACCGGCAGGAATGGCTCCCATAAAGGCAGCAGGGACGAGGGTGAAGAGCAAAAATTTCGCTGTATTGTCAAACAGGCTGATGGGATAAAGAGCAAAGGTAATAATGGCATTAAGTGCCAGTTGTGCCAGGGCAGAGGAATTTCCCAGCCAGAAGGCCAGGCTTTGCGCCAGAATCATGAATCCAACAAAAACTGCCGTGGCAGAGACAAGACCCAAGAAGAAGCGTGCTGTATTGTCCCAGCCGATTTGGCCCGCCAGCATAAAACTTATAATTCCATACGTGAAATCTCCCAGTCCACTTGTGACCGAGCGGCTGGCCAGAGCGTGTAACAGCACCGGGCGCGGCAGCGATAAGTAATAATCCAGACGGCCCTTGGCAATGATTTCCCCTAAAAATATGGCATTTCCAAATAGAAAGACTCCCAGTCCAAAACTTCCTGCGGCTATGCCGAAGAGCAAGAACATATCGTTAAGATTCCAGCCATTGATTTGCTTGAAGCGGTCAAAGAAGAGAATCCAAAATACGAAATAGACCGCGTTGTTTAACATCATTCCCAGCACCTGCGTCAGAAATGCGCCGCGGTATTCCATGGCGGCCTGCAAATTGGCCTTCCAGAGGGCGAAGAGAAAAGGTATCTGACGTTTAATCATGGCTTGAACTCAGCCGCCATTGATGGCCAGGCGGCGTACACCGCGGTTGTACGACAAGAACAGTAAAGTGCCCAAAGTGGTTAGCCAGAAAATCTGCCCGCCAATGACATTCAGAAACAGCCCAATGTCGGGTGCAATGAAAAGACGCGCTGGTCCGTAAAGCATGTAGGCAAAGGGCAGATAATGGGAAAGATTCTGCAACCAGAGCGGATACAGGTCCAGCGGGATAAATAGCCCTCCCAAGATGAACACCAGTTTTTGGTAAATCCATTCGTAAGGGGCAACTTCTTCAGAGATAAAGGCGGCCAGTCCAATCAGGGCATTGACGCAGAAATGCAATAACCAGGCGCCCAGCACGCCTGCTGCCGCTAGCGGCCAACCGCGCGGATCGGGCGGCGGCCCCATCATTAACCAAACGATCGTTCCACCGAACAGGGCGGTCATGCTGCCCCTTATCAGGCTTTCTCCCATTCCTGCCGAGAGATGGTATAGGAGAAAGTGATATGGCTTATTCAGAAGATAGGCTACCGAACCATCTTTGACCGCGTCCGCCATGACCCGCGCCAGGCGCGGTTTGCCCAGTTCAATGGTCTCTGCCAGCATCAGGTACCAGAGCATATCTTTAAGCGCAATGCCGTTGAGCAGGCCACTCCCCTCAGCGCGATACGCCACGCGCCATAGATTGGCAAATACCCACAGAAAAAGGATGATGCTCAACGAACGCCAGGCCAATTCAGCGGGGTAGGCCAGTGTGTTGAGAATCTGAGTCTTGAAGATGGCCCAGTACTTGCCAATATGTTTCATGGTTTTGGCCTGCGACTTTTCCTTCTATTCGTACTGAGGTGTCAAATCTCCCAAAACGCGCTTTAGAATTGCGCTCACCTCGTTTTTGATGGCGGGCGGGTTTTCGATTTTATCCAACAGAATGTAGAAACTACGCAGAAAAGTCTTGACGTTGTAAAAGGCGCGCTGACCTTGTTCGCTCAGGTGGGCATCCTTCCAGTTTGTGCCTTCAGGATGGACGAAACCGTTTAGCCAATTTTCTAGAAAGTCCAAACCTAGAAGGTTGCGTCTTAGAACAGCAATAACAGCCATGACCAACCGCTCATCCTCGTTGTATAGGTAGATTCCTGTATCGGCATGAATCAGTTTTGAAGCAATGCCCTCCAAAATCTTTTTGAGTTCTGGGGCTCCCAGGTGGCGGTTGCATGCCAGCACCATTAACAAATCTGCAGTATGCGCGGTTGGATGTACCCATCCCTTGGTCGGTTCATAACCGCGCATATCATTCTCGGCGCTCAGATACACCAGGGCCTTATTCAACAAATCCAGTATTTCGGATTTTTCAAGGAACGGGTGCTTATTATCGTAATTGACCATTTCAGCCAGGAAGAGGGCCGAAAAAGAGCGCAAGAAAGCCGAATCGCCTTCGGCCTCACCCAAACCGGCGCGCAAATTTGTGGTCAGTTGCGTAATCATATCGCGCAGTTGGTCAGGGCTGTATAGCCCCCGATGGAGCCAGAAGGAAAGAATAGGCAGGGCAAGTTCATCGCGCAATTCTGGATCGGGGCTGCCCACACAAGAGAGTAATTCCGCGGTTAAATCAGAGATGGTTTCGCCTTGGGGAATAGCGTAGTCGTTGGCAGGAATGCGCCGCCAGAAAGATTTTTCATGCATGATGTACACTCCTTGGATAACTAATTCTTACCGGCTTCCGGCTGTTTGGGATTGGTCTGTTGATAAATTGTCGCAATGACTTCTTCCAGGGATGGATCCGAAATTGTGATGTCGGCCACAGCCCCGGCCTCGGCCAGGCGGGAAAGAAGAACTTCTATGGGAGTTTGTTGGATGTCAAAGCGCAACTTGGCGCCATACTTGCCGACCTTGATTGTCTCTGCGCCTGGAATCTTGAAGTCGGGTGAGATTTCTGCGGCATATCGCACTCCTACCTCTTTGGTCGTCAAATATCGGCGTTTGAGGGCAGAGACTTTATCCTCGTACACAATTTGACCGTGATTGATGATAATGACCCGCTTGCACAATGCTTCCAGGTCTCCCGCGTCATGAGATGTCAGCAAAACGCCCACTTTTTCGATCTCATTCATTTGCCGGATGGTATCGCGGATTTGCTGTTTGGCAACCACGTCCAGGCCGATGGATGGCTCATCGAGCAGGAGCAGGCTTGGGCGGTGCAGGAGCGAGGCTGCTATTTCACAGCGCATTCGTTGACCTAGCGAAAGTTTGCGTACCGGCGTCTCAAGCAGATCGCGGATTTCAAAGGCCTCGGCCAAAAACTGAATGCGTTTTTTGACCTCTCGGTCGTCCAGTTCATAAATTTTGCCAAACAGGCTGAAAGTATCTATCGCGGGCAGGTGATACCATAACTGCGGCCGCTGACCAAACACTGTACCGATATGGTAAGCCAACTGACCGCGCTGTGTCCAGGGAGTATAACCCAACACGCTAACCTGTCCCGAAGACGGATAAAGAATGCCGGTCAGGATTTTGATGGTGGTGGACTTGCCCGCTCCATTTGGGCCAATAAAGCCAAGTAGTTCGCCCGCCTCCATTTCAAAAGAGATGCCGCGCACCGCCTCGACAGTATGGTATTCCGGCCAGAACAGAGCGCGCAAAGAGGCGCCAAGCCCTGCGGCTTTGCGCTTGGTTTGAAAGGTTTTTGTCAGTTCGCGGACGACAATGGCGGGCATGACGGTGTGCAGGCTTTGGGATCAGCGTTCCTCGCGTCCCATGCCTTGTTATCCGGGACCGATTAGGCCTTGCGTATATCCACGACGCGGATGGCAATCGGTTCAAGCAGAGATCTGATTTTCTTTTCGGAAATTCCGCTGATTTTGACCGTAACCATGAAATTGGAAATCGATTCGCCAGCAAACGAACCCAGACCGATAATGTCGCCACCGTTCTCGTAAATGATACGGCTGAGTTTAGCAATTTCTCCCGGCTGATTGGGCAACAGCACGCTGACGCGTAAGCCAGGCTGGCGGGCTCCCATCATCTCAATAAAAATCTTGAACAAGTCATGCTCGGTGATAATGCCCACCACCTCGCCGTTACGGACAACAGGCAGACCGCTCACGTCTTTGTCTGCCATGCGGCAGGCGGCCTCTTCAATTGGGCAGTCTTCATCAATGGTGTATACTTTTTTGGTCATTACCTCGCGCACAGTTACCTTGCTCAGCAGGTAATTGATTTCCCAAATGCTCAAGGTAGTGGCTTTGGATGGGGAGGCATTTAACAGATCGTTTTCGGTGACAATGCCAACCATTTTGCCATTTTCTACCACTGGCGTGCGGCTGATTTTTTCGCTGCGCATCAATTTAAGCGCCTCTGGAATGGGTGTGTCTGGAGAAACTGTGATAACTGGCTGAGACATGCGTTGACCGACTAACATGATGGCCTCCTAAAACAATGATATTTGTGGAAAAGCAATGACTGTATTTTACTATGAGAGTAGCAAAACCGAGTAAAATTTAAGCACTTTTTGATGTGGCGACATCCCCATGCAGTTTCCGACCGAACTGATCACTTGTTTGCGCAAGGCTGAGCGCGTGACCGTACTCACGGGTGCAGGAGTCTCGCAAGAATCGGGCTTGCGTACATTCCGTGATTCCCAAACGGGCTTGTGGGCCCAATACCGCCCTGAGGACCTGGCAACTCCAGAAGCCTTTTTGCGGAACCCGAAATTGGTTTGGGACTGGTATGCCGCGCGGCGTCAACGTGCTGGCGCTGTTCAGCCAAACGCAGGTCATTATGCCCTGGCCGAGATGGGCCGCCGCTTCTCAAAATTCACGCTTATCACGCAAAATGTGGATGGTTTACACCAGCGGGCCGGAAGCCGAGATGTCATCGAGTTGCATGGCAGCATTTTTCGAGTCAAGTGTTTTCAGTGTGGCCTCCCGGCTGAGACGTGGGTTGAAAATCAGGATGTGCCGCGTTGTGCTGCCTGCGGTGGTCTCTTGCGGCCAGATGTGGTTTGGTTTGGGGAAGCCTTGCCCCGCTCAGCGCTGGAGGCGGCAGTGGAGGCCTCTCGCACCTGTCAATTTTTCTTTTCAATTGGCACATCTGGCCTGGTTCAGCCAGCGGCCTCCCTGGCTTTTGCGGCCTGCAATCGCGGAGCAGTTGTTGTTGAAGTCAACTTAGAACCCACCCCCTTGACCGAACGGGCTGATTATTTTCTGCAGGGCAAATCAGGGGAAATCCTGCCAGAATTGGTTCAAGCACTCTGGCCTGACTTAAAACGGTTCTAACGCCCCCCGGTTTGCTTCCGTACCCGGCGTGCATCTGACCTTTGGGCTTGCTGTGTTGCTTGCTGCGTATCTTATCTCGTTATACCCAACAGGCGCGGAAACCAGTACCAAAGAAGATCGGCCGCGGGTTTTCCATGTACAGAAGCAGACTTGTCTTGTAACAGGGCAGGGGGATAGTAGCCGCGGCTGACAATCCCTCCCACCCATGAACGCACATTGACCGCCTCGAGCATAGCCTGATACAAATCTGCCTGTCGCTGCAGGCTCAAGGTCATTGATGGATAATCGGAATTGGGCCGACTCAGGACTGTCCACTCCAGGCAGCGTCCTTGTGTATCGGGCAGGCAGGCAGTCCCGGCGGTGGTTACAGAAGGAAAGGCCAAACCCAGCACAATAGGTTTTTTGTATGTACCCTGAAAAACGGCTACTTCCTGATCCAAAAGGCGGCCCGCCTCTGCAAAAATTTGGTCGCGCGGCGTTTCTATGGCAGTGGCAAGCGGCGCCTGCCAAAGCAGATAGAAACCATCTGTTTCAAGGACAAAGCCCGGCACAGAGGTCAAATTGCCCGGCGTATAAGGCCATGCCCACCACACTGCTCCTTTATAATGACTGCGCACTTCTGCAAGGATGGATCGCCAGCGATTTTCGGCGTCGTCTGGCACGCCTGAAGCGCTTCCGTCTGCCAGTGTGCCCTGCGGCATGGCCGGTGCCAGCCATTCACCGCCCAGAATCAAGGCTTGCGCACCAGACTGCGCCGCTAGATTGGCGTGATGAAGCGCAAACCGACGATAGGAATCGAACCAGGCGTTCCACCAATCTGGGCTACGCGGGGCGTCAACCCACCAGTTCGCTGAGGCAACCGGGAAGCGAGGCACAGGGAAGATGGCAACGTTCAAATTGAGTGCTCGCGCCTGATTGACCATCAGCAGGCTATCGTTCCAGAAGGTGTCTTTTCCGGCCTGGAGGGTGAAAATTAATGGGCGGCTGTGAACATATGTCCACGAAGGGGTGAGAAAGACCCAGTTTGTACCAAGGGCTTGAATATTCTGAAAGGCCTGTGGCATGTGGGTGGACCAGGTCGGATGCTGCGTGGGTTGTAATTCCACGCCGGCTACAAAACCGACAGCCCTTTTCTGAATAGGTGAACTGGTGATGGTAACAGGACTACTGTCTTTGAGCCAGTTCCAGGCCGTAATGGTGTCCTGAATGTCCTGCGGCACGAGACTGGTACTGACCCTCCGTCCGACAGGATTGCTGCCTATTGTGGCCTGGTCATCTGCACTGCCGCACTCTGCATTGCGGCAGTAGCGGTAGGTGAAATCTCCTAACATGTTGAGCGGACTGTAAACCCTGTAGGCCCACTGATTGTTTCCAAGCGGCCACATGGGGATGGGTTCGGTCCAGCCGTAAGGATTAAACTGAATGTAAATGACGTCGCCGGGCGGCGTGGATGGTGGCACCTTGACTTGAAACAGGATGGGCGCCGAATTACCGGCCTGCCAGGTTTCAACGGAGTCACTTACTTGCAAAGACTCAGTCTGTGGGATAATCAACTGCCGAACGACAAACTCACCGCTTGTTTTGTGTTCGGCGTTCCAAAAACCGTCACCCAGCGTGTACTTGTAGCGCAGGTCAACCCCTGCCGGCAGGTATAAGGAAATGCTGTAGCGTCCATCGGCCTGGCGGGTGAGAGTCGGCATCCGGCTGGCGGTGGTACTCAGGCCGCCATTTAAGTCCGCAAATGTGTTTCCCAATTGCAACAAGTTTCCGGCCAACCGTACCGGCGCGCCTTTGACTGTGTTGGCGGGTACGTTGACAACAAAGGTGACGTTGACCAGCGGGGCAGGCTTCATTCTCAACTCTACAGGCGTAACCAGGCCAGCGGCCACTTGTGCCCCCTGCTGGAAAGTAATGTAGGTGCCGTCGGGTGCATAGGCGGCGATGTTATGTGTGCCTGGCGGAAGCCCCCACAGGTCAAAACGACCAGCCGAATCAGTCCATGCTTGCGCACCGCCGCCAGTTACCAGAATATTTGGCAAAGGAGCACCTGTATCTGCATTAAGCACCCGTCCCTGTACCTGACCGGTGTTTCCTGCAAAGGGACGGGTTGTCCAGGCGCTGATGATATCGCTTATAGCCCCAGGGCCGGTGACGTAGTACATTCGATAACGCACCGGCATTCCAAAACTGGTTGCTTCCATAGCAGGTGCACTGCCTGCAAGAATATAACGATATTTCACTACCGACCCAACTGCAAGCGGCAGATTGACGAAATAGGTCTGGGCGTCTTTGGGTTGCATGAGATAGTTAACCGTGTTGAAAGACAGGCCAGTAACTTCGTCCAGCAGGCTGATGGCCAATGCCTCACCTGGCAGGAGCGGAGCCGGAAGGACAACCTCAAAGGTCACCTGCGCAGCAGGGAAGGGCGTGGCTGTGGGGATCACTGCTCCAGGAGTGGATGTGGGCACTGCCGGAAATGGCCACTCGAGAAGGGAGAAAGAACACGCTGTACTGATTGCAAGAATCAAACCTGCCAGTATCAGCCTTGTCAGATAGAAGACGGGGGGGTGAGTCTGAGAAGAGCGCATGTTCATGATCATTCCCTTCCTATAAGTTTGACTTCTGCTTACAATCTCAATTAGCCCTTTTGTTTTTGTCCTTGCGACGCAGGGAACGCGCAAAATAACTCATGCCAATACTTATGAAATATAATAACGCCATGGGGAGCATGAGCAAGCCCATGTTGACCGGATCCACGGTGGGGGTGATGATGGCCGCCAGGATAGCAATGATGACGATGGCAAAGCGCCATTGAGCAACCAGCATATGAGGCTGAAGAAAGTTAAGCCAGGTCAAGGCAAAGACAACCAGCGGGAACTCAAAGACCACTCCAATCCAGAACAACAGGCTGGTAATGAAATTGAAGTACGACTGAGGGCGCAACTCAGCGCGGATGCCCATGAAATCCAGTAGAAATTTCAGCGCGGGCGGCAGCAGGATGTAGTAGGCTACCAGGACGCCTGCCGCAAAGAAGACGGTTGCCAGCGGGATGAAAACCAGCGAAATCTGGCGAGTGCGCGGCGTCAGCCCCGGTGCTATGAAAAGCCAGAGTTCAAAGACAATCAGAGGAACAGCAAATATAAACCCGGCCAAAAGCGCAACGCGCATGAACACCCCCACCGATTCGGTCACTTCGATGGCACGTAACGCTTCCAACCCGCCTACTAACTGAGCAAGGTAATTGATGAGACGTTCAGTGAAAGTAAATGAGATAATTGTTGTAATAATCAGGTAGAGAAGAGAACGCAGAATGTGCCGGCGCAGACCTTCAATGTGGTCCCAAACAGAGGCTCGCACATCTTTGTTCTCAAGAATATCGGCAAAACTGTCTGTCAAGGGTCGGTCTTCAACCGGGTCAGTAAGAAAATGGTAGGCTTTTTTTAGCCCCCGAATGGGCAGCATGATGAGCCAGAAAAGAAGGCGGAAAGGTGCGCTGAGAATCTGCCAGACGATAGAAAAAAACTTACGCATTTTCCCCCTCGACATCTTCTTCTGGATTTTTGATTTCAGAAGGAGATATTGGCGGCAATGTGGCCGGTGGTTCTGGTGAGGGGATGGTAATTGGTTCTGCCTCAACAGCACCCGTCCAACTCCCATAACCGCTGAGTGTCTCTTGAGTTGTTTTCTTAAGTTCTGCTTCAATCTCTCGCAGGTTGGCTTCTTTCATTAGTTTGTTGGGCAAAGTTTGGAGTTCGCGGCCAGTTCTGGTGATGACTTTCCAGGTATCGGACATGACCAATTTTCGCAGGCCGTCTCCAAGTACCTTGGCCGACTTTTGCATTTCATTTGGGCCGAGAATGATTAACACAATAATTAAAATAAAAAGCAGTTCGGGGATACCAATACCCAAAATATCCATAGTTATCAAGCCTTGTGTGGAGCGCGAAGGATTTGTGAGATTTCGTTTTGATGCTGCGCTAAACTGCCCAGTACGCCATTCACGAAACGCGAGGCGCTGTCAGAGCCAAACATCTTTGCCAGTTCAACCGCCTCATTGATGACCACCTTAATTGGCGTTTCGCGCTGAATGGCAAATTCCCAGGTTGCCATGCGCAAAATATTGCGGTCAATAGCAGCAATTTGATCCAATGGCCATTCGGGGGCATAGCCCGCGATGACCTGGTCAATTTTCTCGATGAGAGGGAGCACGCCATAAACGATGCCGCGTGCAAAGTCTGCCAGTGTATCTGGCAAGGGAGTATCCTCCAGCCGGTTTCGAAACACATCGGCTGGAGGGTGATCCGTCATATCTACTTCGTAAAGAACTTGAAGAGCCAGGCTACGCGCCTTGGTGCGCGCTTTCATAGGAAGTCAGTCCTTGATCGTGTTTTCGTAGTCTATATCCTCAATATGAATGTTGACATGCCCAACTTCCATGCTCACCATTTCCTGAATGGCACGCGCCACATGTTGTTGAATGGTGCGGCTGACCTCGCGAATATTTACGCTATGCTCCAGGACCACATATAGGTCAATGTTGACGATATCATCTTCCACGCTGATGCGCACGCCGTCGCTGTCACCGCGGCGGAAGATGCGGTTAACGCCACCCGAGACGGGTGCCATGCGTTTCACACCTTCCACTTCTAGCGTGGACATGCGTGCTATGGTAATCAGCACGTCGGGCGTTAGAGTGGTTTTGCCAGGGGGGCGGGTATAAGCAGTCATTGAGTACCTCTTTAAAAAATCTGTGATTACATCATCACCATGCCGCCATCCACGCTTAGCACTTGACCGGTGATGAAGGCGGCTTCGTCAGAAACCAGGAATCCAACCGCATATGCAATATCCTCGGGCGTTCCAAAGCGCCCCAGAGGCGTGGCTTTGATAGAAGCCTCTTTGATTTCTTGTGGCAGGCTTTCGGTTAGCGCGGTGGTGACATAACCCGGCGCAACCGCGTTGACGGTAATATTACGTGATCCAAGTTCGCGTGCCAGGGATTTGGTCAACCCAATCAAGCCAGCCTTAGAAGCGGCATAATTGGCCTGACCGGCGTTCCCCGAAAGGCCAACGACCGACGTAATGTTGACGATGCGGCCATAACGCTGCTTCATCATGGGGCGTACAACGGCTTTGCAGCAGTTGAAAGCACCCTTCAGGTTCACGTCCAGCACCATATCCCAATCGGCTTCGTCAATCCGCAAAATCAAGTTATCGCGAGTGATTCCAGCGTTGTTGACCAAAATGTCGATCTTGCCGAAGGTGGAAAGGGCGCAATCTATAAAATCCTGTACACTCTGGCTATCGGCTACATCTACCAAACAGCCGTTTGTTTGTCGCCCGGTTGCAGCGGCAATCTCATCAGCAGTAATTTTGGCCTGTTCGGCAAGCCGGTCGCCGCAGACGACATCTGCGCCGCGCTGGGCCAAAAGGGTGGCTATTGCCCGTCCAATCCCACGCGAAGCGCCGGTCACTACCGCCACACGGCCGGCCAGAGGGGTATATTCGCTCATCATCCTTCTCCTCAATTTAGAATTATACACCATGGGGTGCTGTGGAATTAACACCAAAGCGGCGGCATGGTTTTACCTTTTCAATCCCAATCCCAACCCCAGTCCCAGGCCGCTTAGCAGTGAGAAGGCGCCGGTAAAAATAAAACAATCCTGCCAAAACCGCATAGGGAACAGGCGGATGAGCGTGTCTGAGAAGTAGAACAGCCAGGTATCCCCCTCGAAAAACAGACGATGAAATTGAGTGAATAATTGTTCAAAATTGACGGCTACCAGCACGAGGACAATCGCCACCAGCCCGACGGTTAACCACCCCCCTCGGCTCAGACCAAGCCGGTAGTCGGGGAGGCGATCTATGAGCCAGGCTCCAAGCCCAAGCAGGGCAAGCAGGCTCAGGTCCAGAAGCCAGAACCGCAGAACGACCCGGGTTAGTTGTTTTACGTCCTGCATATGACGAAGTTCGCGTTCGTTGAAAAGCGGTTGTCCGTCATCAAAAGTCAGGTTCCCCAAATAGGAGAGATCGGCATCGTTGGTCAGGTAGTTCAGGGCGTAGGGTGCCCAACGCAGGCGGTCTTGTTGCGTAAAACCGTAGGCGTCTTCAGGGAAGCCGGGCAGGCGGTACTCAATTTGTAAGAAGGCGGGGGTCATCAGCAGGCGCAAGCCCAGCCCTAACAAGGCAAATGGTACCAGTAAGGCGGTTAGCCAGCCAAACCATATTTTCATCGCAAAATCTCCGTTTCGCCACTAAGTACAAAATGCACAACCATGTCGTTGACAATCCATTCAATGGGGGCTTTGTCGTCGGTGAAAACGGTGGTTGTTTCGTAGCCGGGCATCAAATTGACCAGGGTGTTTTGGGAGACGGTGAGCAAAAGTGGGTCTATGTCACTGCGCGGATAGAGCAACATCAGGTTAGCCGCCAGGTTTCGGACACGGGTGGGTTGCCGGGTGGCGTAAATCATTGTGTTGAAAGTGTTGGGAATGTCCATGATATGCACAGAGGGGAAAATGGTTGCCAGGGTCGTGGCCAGGCCGTTGACTAGGCGGCGGTCGCCTGGCGTGCTGCCCACATTGATGGTCAATACACCGTCTTCGGCCAGGTGGTTATAGGCGGCCAGAAAGAATTCCCGTGTGGTCATGTGCCAGGGGATATATGGTGGACGATAAGCGTCCACTGCAATGATGGTGTACTTGTTCGGACTATGTGCTAATCCCCAGCGTCCATCTTGAATGTGTACATTCAGGTTGGGCATATTCATATCAAAATATTTACGCCCGACATCAACTATTTTGGGGTCAATCTCATAGCCGTCGATAGGGATGTCGCCGTAAACGGCAGTTGCCTGACGCGCAATTGTTCCGGCGGCCAGGCCAACAACGGCGATACGCTTGACATTCTCTGGCGGATAGGGAGGGGCATTGAAAAGCGGTCCAACCAGGAAGTGTTCCCATGGCCCATGATAGTAAAGGGTCGTGGGATGATAAACCGAGTGCACTCCCTGTCCGTCGTTTAAGCGCAGGTAACGATATTCATCGTATTGGACAACCTGGATGTAGTTATAAGCCGACTCGGTTTCGTAGATTTGCCCCCTTGATTTTTTCAGTGGCCCAACACCCCAAATGAACGCTAGGATGAGCAGGGCGGGCATCCAGGCATAGGGCAGGGCCGCGCGCCAATCGGCGCTTAATTTCAGCCCAATCAGCGCCACACAGACTAAGAATAGGCTAAAGACCAGGAAGGTGCGCATGGTACCGATGAGAGGAACCAACAAGAGGACAGGCAGAAATGTGCCAACAAATGAGCCAGCAGTGGAGATGGCGTAAAGTGTGCCGGCTACATTGCCAGAATGGTGTGTATCCTTCAGGCTCAGGCGGATGGCAAAAGGTGAGATGGTTCCAAGCAGCGTGATTGGCAGACTAAACAGAATGAGCACGCCGACAAAAGAGCCCAGTAAGGGGCCTAACTGCAAACTATCAAACGCGGCCGCAGCGGTGCGCAGAACGGGCTGAGATACAAATGGGATGGCACCCAGGGTAAATGCTCCCCAGGCCAGGATGCGATACATTGTTGTGGAGTGGGGCGACCGATCTGCCCATTGCCCACCGATCAAATAACCGGCAGCCAAGTAGATGAGAATAAGGCCAATGATACTGGCCCAAACTAGGTTGCTGTCACCAAAGAAGCCGCCTAACAAGCGCGAGGCTGAGAGCTCGGCAGCCAATGTCACCATGCCAGAAGCAAAAACTGTGAAGCGAATGTATTTTTGCATGCATACTCCTTTTCAAGGAGACAGAGTGGATTGATTATACCGCAGTGGGCTTGGCAAAAGAGTTGGAGATGGAGCGTATTTAATTTGAACAACTTATTAAGTTGAAGATGATTGTTAAATGACTTGACAAAACTGTTTTTTGTGCTATGATAAATAGTGTAATTACCCGACTTTTGCCCCCTCTTTGCCCGCAATCTTCCTCTTATGAGTGTATACTTTCACTCGATTCCTGCTCATAATGTAAAGTATATTAACAAACATGCCGCCTTGGATTTGATTCGTTTTACCCCAGGTGGTATTTCTCGCGCTGAACTGGCTGAGCGAATGAATTTGACGCGTGCGGCTGTTACATCTATTGTAAGTGATCTCATCGAAGCAGCCATCATTCAGGAGGCCGAAAGCCGGGTGGGGGGGAGCGGACGCCCGCCTGTCATTTTGGAGATAAACCCCAATCGGGGCTGGGTGGCCGGGATTGATCTTGGTGCTTCTCATGTCTCGGTTGTTTTGTCGAATTTCTCGGCTCATGTGATTGCAGAGCAGGAAATACCGCTTGATATTGCTTTGGGGCCGGAGACTTGCCTAGGCCAGGCCAATCAATTGCTGGAAAATTTATTGACCAAACAAGGATTGCCAAAAGACCGCCTTCTTGCCATTGGGATGGGGGTCCCTGGACCAATTATGAGCGAGGCTGGTACAGTCATTGCCCCTCCCATTATGCCCGGCTGGAGTGAATTTCCGATTCGAGACACAATGGAGGAGTATTGGAAGTGCCCGGTTTCGCTCAATAACGATGCCGAATTAGGTGCTTTAGGCGAGTGGGCATATGGTGCAGCGCGCGGTGAGCAGAACTTGGTGTTTGTCAAAGTGGGTACTGGTATAGGGGCAGGCTTGTTACTAGATGGGAAGATCTATCACGGAGCGACTGGCGCTGCAGGAGAGATTGGTCACATCACCATTGAGGATAATGGTCCATTGTGCACTTGCGGCAACCGTGGCTGCCTGGAAGCCCTGGCGAGCGGCAAAGCCATCGCCCTGCAGGCACAGGAAGCGGTGCAGAAGGGGAAACGCACGCAGTTGGCAGATGTCAAACCACTAGAACGTATCACGGCGCAAGATGTGGCCCTGGCCGCACGGCGCGGCGACTTGATTGCACAGCAGATTTTGGCACGTGCAGGCAGTTATCTTGGAATTGCCATTGCCGGCCTGGTCAATTTGTTTAACCCCCAGATGATTGTTGTCGGTGGCGGTGTAGCGCAAATTGGTGATCTGTTCCTGGAACCTGTGCGCGATACCGTTCGCCGGCGCAGCCTGCCGGCTTCTGTAGGCGTTTTGCGCATCACAACCGCCCTGCTAGGCAGACGTGCCCCCGTGTTGGGTGCGGCAGCGCAGGCACTCAGCATTGCCATGCACACCCTGGCTGAGGAAAAGGCCTTTTCTTCAGAGATTTCATTGATTCGGGATGAAGTATGAGCAAGGAGGTGATGTTATCCTAACAGACAGGCAAGAAGCGTATATCCACTGTTTTTTTCCACAAACTATTTGTAACTCAGAATAAAGGAGAGTAAGAGAATGAAAAAGTTTAGTTTCTACCTGATCAGCGCTTTGCTGGTTATATCGTTTGTCCTTTCGGCCTGTGCACCAGCAGCAAGCAATCAGCCAGTTACGATTGCATTCTGGGAACAGGAAGGTGAGGAAGTAGATGTCTTTCTGGATCAACTGATAGCGGAATTCCAGGCTGCCAACCCCAACATCACCGTTCAGCGGACCCATTACGAGAACGAAGCCCTGCGCGATCAATTCCAGACGGCAGCGCTGGCTGAGGCTGCTCCCGAAGTTGTACGCGTCCCGAACGATTTTGCCGGTCCGTTCAGCAAGTTGGATATTGTTGCCCCAGTGGATGAATTGTTCAAGAAGTCCTTCCTTGATCAATTCTTTGAAGGTGCTTTAGGGCCGGCAGTTGTGGGTGGTACGCTGTGGGGCGTGCCGGATAACTACGGCAACCATCTGATGTTAATTTACAACAAAGATTTAATTGCTGAACCGCCGGCTACCTTTGAAGAACTGATTACCAAGGCGCAGGAATTGACCTCAGGCGATGTTCAGGGCTTTGCTTATAACCTGAATGAGCCCTTCTGGGGTGCAGGTTTCTATGGCGCTTTTGGCGGTTGGCCGCTGGATGAAAACGACAAGCCGCAATTCAACAATCAGGCCTTCATTGACTACTTGACCTTCGTCAAGAAACTCAAGGATGATGGCGTTGTTCCACAGGAATGTGATTACAACTGTGCCGATACCTTGATGAAGGAAGGCAAAGCGGCGATGATCATCAATGGCGACTGGTCGCTTGGCGATTACAACAAGGCTCTGGGAGACAAGATGGGAGTTGCTCCCGTTCCGCCGATCAATGGCAAACCCTATACCGAAATGACGGCCGGTAAGTACTTCATGGTCTATAAGGGCGTTTTGGACAATCCTGCCAAGAAGGACGCGGTAGTTAAGTTCATCACCTTTATGACCTCGAAGGATGTTCAGAAGCGCTGGTTGGATGAGTTCAAGCGTTTGCCCTCCAACAAAGAGGTTGCCAAGGATCCCGCAATTACCAGTGATCCAATTTTGGCTGGTTCTATGGCGGCGCTTGCGAACGGGCGTGGTATGCCTGCTGCTGCCGAGATGCGTTGCGCCTGGGATGCCTGGCGCCCGAATCTGGAAGGCGTGATGGCCGGCACGCTCACCCCGGCTGATGCTGCGGCCGCTGCCCAGCAAGCAGCCGATGAGTGCGTAGCGACGCTGCAATAACCTTTATTGTTTGGGGGGAGCAAGAAGGTTGCTCCCCCCAACACTTTTTACAATAACTACCAGTTATTGAGCGATGTCAGTAGTAAGACGGAGGCAAGCATGAGCAACCAAAAAGATTTACGCAAGTTCCTCCCCTGGCTTCTGTGGGTAGTGGGATTTACGGCTATTTATTTCCTGATGCGCGCTGTTTTTCAGCCCTATGCAAGCGGCATTTCAATTAATGGTAGGATAATTGCTGAGCGAGTGAGTGAAATTGGTTTGTTCTTGGGTGCTATTTTTGCAGGGATAGGGGCTGTAGAAGTATATTTCTACCAAATTTTTTTCCGCCAGCCTCGTCATCGCCAGGCTGCTATTTTTACCCGCATTGTTCAGGGGATATTAGCCTTCGTCGCTCTGCAAATGGTAGTGGCCTTCTTTGACCTTACCGATCTTTTCCGCTTGCCAAAAGGAGCGGTTAAAAATTTCTTCCTGTTACCCTCATCGCTGTTTTCATCTGTTAAAAACTTGTTTGTTCAAATTGGGCTAAACGCTACGGGGAGTTCCCTTGTTTCAGGCCTCATTTTGATTTTGGTTTTAGGGCTGCTCTTTGGGCTTATACAGCGCTGGAGCGTACCGCGTCACAGCCGCCTTGGATTGGCCTACCTGCTCATCCTTCCTGCGCTGATTGGTGTACTCTTTTTAATTATCTATCCATTCCTTTTTGAGATTAAACTGGCGTTTTCTAATGCTTCGTTGGGTACACAGGCCACCAAGAACGCTTCTTATGGGTTGTCTTACGGTTGGGAAAACATAAAAACCCTATTTACCGGAAATGTTGCCAAAGATGCAAAGTTCTTCGAAGTCTTCTGGCGTACGATTTTATGGACGGTTATCAATGTAATTTTCCATGTTACAGGTGGCATGATATTAGCCATTTTGCTCAATCGCCCGATGAAATTACGGGGCTTGTACCGCACTTTGCTGGTCTTCCCTTGGGCCATCCCAACCACGATCGCGGCTATGGCTTTGCGCAACGAGTTTGACCTGCGATATGGTTTCTTCAATATTATGCTTACCAATATACAAAGCATGTTTCAGGCTTTGAGTGCAAAAACGGCGTCTCTGGTCCTTTTGGGCCCCACTTTTTCCTGGCTTGCAGAGAATATCGGACCTGTCTCCTGGAAACAGGATCCATTCTGGGCTTTTATGTCCATATTGATTACAAACATTTGGCTGGGCATCCCGTTTATGGCAGTAATTATCTTGGGCGGCCTGCAGAGTATTTCGCATGAGTATTATGAGGCGGCCGAAATTGACGGCGCCACTGGCTGGCAAATGTTCAGAAACATTACATTGCCGCTGCTCCGCCCTGTGCTTACGCCTGCCATTGTGCTTGGTGTTATCTGGACGTTCAACAAATTTGACGTCATTTATCTTATTACTCAGGGCGGACCACAAGAAAAGACAGATATCCTGGTCTCTTCAATGTACAAGGCGGCGTTTCAGTTTTACAGGTATGGCTTTACAGCCATGTTTGCTTTGGTCATTTTCTTGATTCTGTTGGCCTTTACGATTGTCTATCTACGGGTAAGTGGGGGCTTGAAGGCTGCTACAGAGTAAATATGGAGGAACCCATGTCTAAGAATCCATTTGTTCGCTTTTTTCGCTGGTTTTTCTTCCGAGCGCGCGGAGACAGTCCTTTCAAGCGCTTGCTGATTCACTGCGTATTGATCATTGCTTGCATTATTGCGGTGTATCCGGTCTTGCGGGTTGTTACTATCTCTCTTCGTCCCAATGATACCTTGCTTACTACCAGCCTGCGCATTATTCCTGAGAATGCAACCCTGGATAATTATCGCAAAGTCCTTTTTGGCGACCCTGTCAATCATCGTCAATCAGACTTTTTCCTTTGGGTGTGGAACTCTTTCTCAATCGTAATGGTCACTTCGATCATCAGTGTTATTCTGGCGGCGATAAGTGCCTATGCCTTTTCCCGTTTTCGCTTTCCGGGACGTTCTGCCGGTTTGGTGTTTTTATTTACGACGCAGATGATTCCGGCGGGAATGTTGCTCCTGCCCCTCTTTATCATGCTTGCCCGCCTGAAAATGATTAACACTTCACTGGGGTTGATCATTGCTTATTCAGTTTCTGCTGTTCCACTTACCATCTGGACGCTTAAAGGGTACTATGACACCATTCCGGTTGACCTGGAAGAGGCGGCCCTGATTGATGGGGCCTCGCGCATGACTGTCTTTACGAGAATCATTCTGCCTCTTTCCAGCCCGGCGTTGGCCATTGCTTTTCTGTTCAGTTTTATGGGCGGTTGGAGCGAGTACCTGGTGGCGCGTGTGGTGCTCCAGAAAAACGAACTCTTTACCTGGCCGCTTGGCATTTTTACCTTTGCCCAGCAATTTACAGTCTCATGGGGGCAATTTGCGGCAGCATCGGTTCTGATTGCCATTCCAGTGATGGCTCTGTTCCTCTACTCCTCCAAGTGGTTGATTTCGGGATTGACACTTGGCAGCGTAAAAGGCTAATTGTTTTGCCGATTCTATTGGCAGGGCGGTCTTTTTGAGACCGCCCTGCTTTATGAAATGTGTTTGCTTTTTGGGAGCCGGCCATATGTCCCTGCACAAAAAGATTCTTTTCCTTCATCTCTTGCTTATCGGCCTTATTTTGTTTAGCGCGTGTAGTGGGCCGATTGTTGACCGTCCTCAAGAGGATGTCTTGTACCTCAACTTGATGTGGCATCAGCATCAACCCCTTTACTATAAAGATGAAAATGGCATTTATACCCGCCCATGGGTGCGCGTCCATGCCACAAAAGACTACTATGACATGGCTGCTACGCTGGCTCGCTACCCCAATGTTCATGTGACCTTTAATTTGACTCCTGTGCTTCTTCGCCAATTAGACGATTTTGCCCAAAATGGCGCTAAAGACAAGTACTGGATTCTGGCCGAAAAGCCGGCCTCTCAACTCTCTCTCGACGAAAAGGAATTCATTCTGCGTCGTTTCTTCGATGCCAACTGGGATCACATGATTAAGCGTTATCCAGGTTATAAGGCCTTGTTGGAGAAACGTGGCGGTGCAGACGATGTAGATATTGCCCGTTCTCTGGAGACATTCAGCGAACAGGATTTCCGAGATTTGCAAATCTGGTTTAACCTGGTTTGGATAGACCCGGATGAATTCAACAAGGAACCGCTCAAATCGCTTGTGGCCAAGGACCATGGTTTTTCCGAGGAGGATAAAATCGTTCTGTTTGGTGAAATTAATCGTATTGTCCAACAAGTGATTCCCCTCCATAAAGAATTGCAGGATCGAGGACAAATTGAGGTAATTACTACGCCCTATGCCCATCCTATCCTGCCGCTCATTTATGATACCGATTTGGCTCTGATCGGTAACCCTGACGCCGAGATGCCCGACCGTTTCTCTTACCCCAACGATGCCATTGCTCACCTGAAACGAAGTGCAGAAATCTACCAGCAACATTTTGGCCGTCAGCCGCGCGGTCTTTGGCCTGGTGAAGGAGCGGTTGCTCAAGAGATTGTGCCACTGGTTGCCAAGACGGGTTATCAGTGGATGGCTACCGGTGAACCAGTGCTGGCTCAATCGCTGGGCATTGGCAGTTTTACCCGCGATATTCAGGAGACTGTTCAAGAAGCCGATGCGCTCTATCGTCCTTATTATGCCATTGGTAAAAATGGCGAAAAAGTAGCCATTTTCTTTCGGGATTGGACACTTTCTGACAAAATCGGTTTTACTTACTCTGGCACCCCGGGTGACAAAGCGGCTGCCGACTTGATGCGTCGTCTGGAAAATATCCGCCTTCGCCTGCAAGAGGAAAATGCAAGCGGTCCCCATATTGTCAGTATCATTCTTGATGGCGAGAATGCCTGGGAATACTACGACAATGATGGCAAACTTTTCTTGAATACTCTCTATCAGCTGCTTTCTGAAAGCAAGACCATTAAAACGATCACCCCTTCAGAGTATCTCCATCTCTTCCCAGAAAACAGGACGCTTGATCGTCTTTTCCCTGGCGCCTGGTTCAGTGCGAATTACGATACCTGGATTGGCGAACCCGAAGAAAGGCAAGCCTGGAATTACCTTGCCCAGACGCGTTACGATTTGTCGAAATATGATCTGAGCAAAACTCGCTCAGCCAGCCCTGAGGCTATTGCTCAGGCTTTAGATTACATGTACCTTGCCGAGGGATCGGATTGGTTTTGGTGGTATGGCAGTGATCAGGATTCGGGTCAGGACGAATACTTCGACCAGGGCTTCCGGGCTTTATTGGCCAAAGTCTATGAATCTCTGGGCGAACCGGTCCCGGCTTTTGTCAATGTGCCAATTATTCCAAAGAAACCGGCCAAAGCCGAGCAAGAAGTGAAAGGATTCTCCACCCCCACCATTGATGGCGTCACCGGACCCGACGAGTGGGTCAATGCAGCCCGTTTTGTGGGTGGTGCACAGGGGCTGGGTGCTGATTTCTCTTACACTTTTGATGCCAAGCACCTGTATTTTCGCTTAGGCTATACCCGGCCTCTGCCGCCCGGTTCTACGATTGGGGTTTACATCGCTGCCCCGCGTCCTGCCAACGTTATCCCGTTTGCCCACAATTCAAGCGACACAAATCCCTTGCTGCTTGGTATTGGCGCTACTCATTTACTGGAATGGGATGATACCCACACCTTGCAGGTTTATCAGGCTGGTAAAACGGGTTGGGAGAGCAAGCCTGCTTCTGGTCAAGCCGTGCAAGGCGCTGATGCCTTTGAACTTGCCCTAGCGTGGGATGTGCTTGGTGAGATTGAGGCAGGGGATGATTTGCGCGTGGTGGCGGTCATCCAACCCGCCGACATCGTTCTCCCTGTTCAGGGGCCAGCCCAAATTGTCATGCCGGACCTGGGGACGTCGGTTACACTTCTTGAAGTGGACGATCCTCCAGGCGATGATAATGGCCCTGGCTCTTATGTCTACCCGACCGACGCAGTTTTCAAGGCCGGTGTGTTTGATTTAAAATCTTTTACCGTTGCTTATGACGACAAAAACATCATTTTCAAATTTGCTTTTTATGGTCCTATTCCCAACCCTTGGGGTTCTCCCAACAACCTTGCTCTACAAACGTTGGATGTCTATGTAGATAAGGACCCCGGCGCGGGTAGCGGTGCCCGCTTGTTGTTGCCTGGCCGCAATGCGGCTCTTGCAGTTGGCAATGGCTGGGAATACGCTGTCTGGGCCGAGGGTTGGACGCCCCAATTTATCGCTCCAGATGCTCAAAGCGGCGTTCCCAAGCAGGTGACCGGCGTTTCCTTCAAAGTGATTGTTGACCCGGCTGCTCAAACCGTTACCCTGCGTGTGCCGCGCGCGGCTTTTGGCGAAGGCGACCCGGCGACTTGGGGCTTTGCTGCTGCGGTGCTTAGCCAGGAAGGTTTCCCATCCACAGGAGTTTGGCGTGTGCGCGATATCAACCCCTCTGCTGAGCAGTGGCGTTTTGGCGGTGCCCCGCAGGATACCAATCACACGCGCATCATTGATCTTGCCTGGGATTTGACCCCTGCTCAGAATGAAATCCTTTCTACTTACTCATCTCAAATGGCAGATATTGCCACCCTAACCGCCGATGACTTTGCCCAGATTCCATTGCTGATAGTAAAATAATAAAATCACATGGTGACAGTTACATAAAGTGACTGTCACCTTATTTTGAGGAGACTATGACAAAAATCATCACCCCTGCTTGGGTCAAAGATGCCATCTTTTACCAGATTTTTCCTGACCGCTTTGCGCGTAGTTCTCGTTTGCAGCATGCCGGTCTTCGTTTTGAAGACTGGGATACGCCCCCGACAATTTATGGTTTTAAGGGCGGTGACCTGTACGGTATTGCTGAACGGCTGGATTATTTGCAATCCCTGGGCATCAATGCTCTTTACCTAAATCCGATTTTTGCCTCGGCGTCCAACCATCGTTACCATACCTACGATTACTATAATGTGGACCCACTTTTGGGCGGCAATGAGGCCCTGCGCCATCTTTTGGAACAAGCCCACGCGCGGGGTATTCGCATTGTCCTGGATGGGGTTTTCAATCATGCTTCGCGTGGTTTCTGGCAATTCCATCATGTACTGGAGAACGGCGATGGCTCTCCTTATGTGGACTGGTTTTACTTCGATCCAAACCGTCTGCAACGTAAGAAGCCATGGGGTGTTTATCCCCACCCCAAAGAAGAAGAGTCCCTGAAGAAAGGTGAAGATAGCCTCACGGCGATTGGTTATCGCGCCTGGTGGCATTTACCTGCCCTGCCTAAATTTAACACGCAAACGCCGGCAGTGCGCGAGTTTATCTTTAATGTGGCCGAGCACTGGATTCGCTTTGGTATAGATGGCTGGCGACTGGACGTACCCGCCGAAATTGACGATGACTCCTTCTGGCAAGAATTTCGACGCCGCGTTAAAGCCATTAATCCCGAGGCCTATATTGTTGGCGAAATTTGGGAACGCGCCGACCGCTGGCTGCAAGGCGACCAGTTCGATGCGGTAATGAATTACCCTGCTGGAGAAGCCTGTATTTCCTTTTTTGGAAGAGCCAGTCTGAATCTTGGCGAAGTCCGCAAGGCCGGTTATGGGCCGCGTATTTACCCCATTGATGGCCGTGAGTTCCTGCGCCGCCTGACCGACATCTACACCTGGTACCACCCTGAAATTGTGCATGCCCAACTTAACCTGTTTGACAGCCACGACACCCCTCGTTACCTCACTGCTGTTGGGGGTGACCGGGATGCTATTAAATTAGGTTGGCTGACTTTGTTCACCTATCCCGGTGCTCCCTGCATTTATTATGGCGATGAAATTGGACTGGATGGCGGTCACGACCCCGAATGTCGCAAATCTTTCCCGTGGGATGAAAACCGCTGGGACCGTGACCTGATGTCCTACCTTAAAACCTGCATTGCCATGCGAAAAATTCATCCCGTTTTACGGACAGGTGAGTTTCATCCCATCTTTGCCTCCGAAGATGTGGTTGCCTTTGCGCGTCGCAATGAACAGGAGACTCTGATCATTGTCCTGAATGCTTCCTCTTTTGCCCGCGATGTGACCACTCCTCTCGGGCGCTTTAGTCTTCCTGATGGCCGCCTGGCCACCTTGCTTGGCACAGCAGCCGCTTATATTAAGTCTGGGCAATTCTGTGTTGATGGCCTCCCTCCCCGCAGTGGCATCGTTGTCGGCTGTCAACACTGATGACCGGCTTTAAAAATTGCGCAGGGCATTTGCCGGCATGGCTAAGCCCTGCGCAATCTACATGATGTCCGTGTTTTTTATGCGGCTTCCACTTCTGCCGCTTTAGTCTTGCTTTCTTGCCGTGCCTTCCAGCCCTCATACACGGCTGGGACAAGGGAAATCAAGATGATGGCAATAATTACCAGAGAAAAGTTGTGCTTGACAAAGGGAATATTGCCAAAGAAGTAGCCGGCAAAGGTAAAAAGCGGCACCCAAACCAATCCACCGAAAACATTGTATGAAATGAAGTAACCATAGGACATGCGGCTCACGCCAGCCACAAACGGGGCAAAAGTGCGGATGATGGGAACGAAGCGCGCCAAAAAAATGGTCTTACCGCCGTGTTTTTCGAAGAAAGCGTGCGTGCGGTCCATGTATTCTTTTTTAATCCACTTTACTTCGCCAGTATAGGCCTTGCTGCCCACCTTGTGGCCAATCCAGTAATTAACCGTATCTCCCAGAATTGCCGCGCCGGTTAGCAGCCCTACCAGAACAAAAACGTTTAACGACCCCAGGGCAGCAAAGGTGCCCGCGGCGAAGAGCAGCGAATCTCCCGGCAGGAACGGGGTGACCACAAAACCGGTTTCCATGAAGATAACAAAGAAGAGAATAGCATACGTCCAAACACCGTACTGGCTGATAATCTCGCTTAGATGCTTGTCTAAATGCAAGAACAGGTCAATTAAGAAGGTGATTAGTTCCATTCAAAATTCTCTCTCAAAATTAGATTTGGACAACAGCCGCCCATTATACCTGATTTATTCCCGTTTCGTTTTGCAGACCCGTGGCCGGGCGCGTGATCAACCGGCGTTTTACTAACCCGAGCAGAAGGAACATGATGCCGGCTTGAACGCCTAGCGCATAGACTGTGGAGTGAGCCGCGCGAGAAAGCCATTCGGGACTCCCCGGCACGCTGTCCATAAGCCAACCAAATGCATTCAAGACACTGGTCGAGTTCCAAACCGCATGCAGCAAAACAGACAGTGTGAATATTCCTGCCAGGCGCCGATACTTATGCTCGCGCCAGGCTGAGACCAAGGCCCACGATGTCAGGCCGGTCGTCAGGATGTGGAGCAGGCTGGTTCCGCTGCGCCCTATAAGCAGACTGGCCCATTCTGTGCCGAATCGCGTTGAAGCGCCCAAAGTTTCGAATAGCGCATAGGCCGCTCCGCTCAAAATGCCAAGAGCAAATCCTTCGTGGGGCGATGAAATATAATCTGCAAACAACCAGACGCCAATGGGCTTCAACAATTCTTCAATGATTGGCACACCAATGGCTAGGGTGAACAGCGCAACGAGGAGCGTGGATGGGTTGGCTAAAATTGGCCCAAGCAAACGCAAAAAGTTCTCTTCAGTGGAAATACTCTCAAGTTGGCTGCTCAATTGTTGGATGGTTGTGAACATACCTGGGGTTAAGCCCACGTATAACAAAAAAAGAACGAAAATCAAAGAGAATAGGATAACTTCTGCAATGATCAGCAAGAGAGGCCCTATCGTCATACCCAGACCGAAAACGCTCCAGGCCCGCCAGCGTGGCCCAACTTCGACACGATTCAGGGCGATTGCTGTAAAAAATGCAATTGGCAGGCCGGAAGCCAGCAGGTTGACAAACGGGATGAGCAGCCAACCCCGTTGCAGGTTATTGATGGCCCAATAACCACTTACCAGACTGAGCGGCCAGATGAAGACCATCCCTAGTATTGTCCAGCGTAGCCAGGGACGTTGAATGCTTGGATTGGTTGCTATACCGCTCATCCGCTTGTAAGACAGGTAAGCGCCTGGCACGAGCAAAAGTGCCATGAACAATGTGCTGACCGACATCATTAAGGCACTAAGTGCCATTTCATACCCCTGGTCAATCAGGGTAATCAAACTGCTGAAAATTAGCAAGCCCCCAAGACTTAACATTAGAATAGCAGCAGTCAGGCAAGTGATAAAAGTAAGCAATGATGGCCAATGGGTAGATGAGTTGACGTTTTGCATCTAATGCTCCTCGATGGTTACGCTCAATAAGGGGTCGCCAGGGGGCAGGTAAATGCCGGGTTGTGGGTCGCGCGGGGACAACTGTCTCAGGACCTCCATGCCGCTGATAACTTCCCCAAAAATTGTGTAGGCATTGTTCAGATTTTCTGCTGGCGCATAGGTGATGAAGAACTGGCTCCCATTTGTGTTTGGGCCATAATTGGCCATGGCTACCAGACCAGGACGGTCAAATTTAAGGCGGGGGTCAATTTCATCTCTAAAAAAGTAACCCGGCCCGCCTGAACCTGTACCGCTGGGGTCGCCTGTCTGTGCCAGGAATTCTGGCAAGACACGGTGCCAGGTGATGTTATTGTACCAGCCATTGCGCGCCAGAAAGACAAAGTTGTTGACCGTTAAGGGGGCTTTGTCGGCATAAAGCAAGAGAACAATTTGCCCTTTCTCTGTGGCAAGAATGGCAATGTATTGTTTGTGAGAGTCGATGATCACAGGCGGGCAGGCGGTAAACTGCCGTTTGCCAAGCGCGATCAAGCGCACAATGCGGTCGAGACTCTCGTATTCAAGCGGGCCATTATAAATCTGGCCGTTGATGAGAACAAAAGGGGTGATGAGAATGCCCGTTTCTTGTGCCAACAGACGAGCGCGCTCAATGCGTTGGAAAATGTCTTCTCGTTTCAAGTCGGCCGAAAATCGATTTGTGTCCAGGCCAAGAGCGGCTGCCTGCCTGGTCAGCCACTGCTCAAAGTCAGCAGGCGTTTGCTTGACCCACTCGATTTGGCGGCTGAAGAGCAGGTCGTGCATTTCCCAGAATTTCCCCTGTTCTGCTGCAGCCTCAGCGGCTTGGGCTGCCAGCATAGATTTGTCATATGCTTCGGTTTTGGGCGCGTGGCGGTACACTATCCGCACATCGTTGGGAAGTTCCCGGCGTAATTGATTGAGCAGCGTTGTCAGTTCGGCGCCGGCGCCAGACTGGAAATCACTATATACGATGAAAGTAACGGGCGCATCCTGTGGACCGCGTGTTGGCTCATTGGCGCTCGGAGGCGCAAAGAGTGACGGCTCATCCGGCCCGGGGGTTGGATTCAGATTCGTGGTCTGGCAATCCAGCCGCGGGGAGTCTGAACCGCTGCCGGGGGGTGGGGTAGTCCCGTTTGTGGTAGGAAAGGTCAGATTGACAGGTGCTTCCTGTGGCTTGCAAGCCGAAAGAAATAATAACAAGCATAGAATCGTGATGCATTTTTTCTTCATGGGCAGTCCAGTCCGGTTTTGGCTTTGTTCCATTCTGTCTCAAAATCGGCGCTGCTGGCAAGCGGCTGTAGGTGTTTGGCCCAGAAGGCGCACAGAAGCGGCCGGGCATCTTTGCTGACCTTACCGGCCTGGATACTGATGCGCCGGGCTTCAGCCCAGTTGCCGGACCGCGCTTGCGCCTCAATGAAGGGCAGATATTCGGGGCCATAGGCGGCGGTGTGACCTTCGGCGTTTGTGATTTGCCACAGGCGGAGGATTTCTTCCCAGTCCCCTAGTTGGCGCGCCAGTTCGGCTTTTTGGTAGTAGTAACACCAGGTATGCGCCGGCTCCTTGTGAAAAGGGCTGGGCATGTTCGGGCCTTCTGGCATGATCAGGCCCTCGTGTGCCAGCGCAAACAGGCGGTTTTCGGCTTCGCTTAAACCTGGTTCGCCGTAATAGTAATCGTCTGTCAGAACTTGCAGGCACCCGCGTGAGGGCTGATATAAAACCGGTAATGCCAGACGCATATTGGATTTGAAGGTGATACTGCGGATACCGGCTTCAACTTCTTTAGCGGGAGGATATTTTTGCTTTTTGAAATCCCAGAGCGTTTCTGTCCCGTTGAACCACCAATACAGCGAGTCGTTGCTGGCGTGGCCGGGCGCGTAGAGCATGTTGATGACAAACGCAATCTGATAACTAGAGTTCTTGGGCAAGGGAGTGTTGGGAGAGACGACAAGTGTTTTGGGCACTAGACCGGGAGCGCGCCATTTCAACTGCCAGTAGAAATTTTGCTGGTTTTTCCAGTAGAGGGTGTATTTTTGAGCCTCTCTGAATTGGAGTGAGAAGGAGGCCGCCAGCAGAACAGCAAAGAGCATGCTGGCGGCACGTGGGCGGTTGGAACCTGTGATGGCTATGATCATGACAACCAGAAGCGGGACCGCGCCCAGTGCCTGGGCAAACAAAAAGCGATTTGACCATGTACCAGAGATGGCTTGCCTGCCGATGAGCCAGCCCGGAAGACCGCCTAGAAGCAGGGTGATCAAGCATAGTCCCAGGATGATTTTTGTATCCGGCTTTTCTTGAGGCATGGTTGTTTGACGCTGCCAGATCAAAACCGCTTTGGCGCTGAAGGCCGCCAGCAAGATTCCAAGCAGCCAGGAAGCAACGACGGTGGTGGAAGTCAGGTCAATGTCGCCTGGGACAATGGGCAAGGTCCACACATAGAAGATGGCATGGATGCAATCCTGAAGCACCAGGTTGGCATAGAAGGTGAGGCTGGCCAGGGGAGCCGACAGGAATTCCTGCCAAAGGCTAACGCTGTGTTTGGGGGTGAGGGAATCGGCTTGTGCCAGGGATGGCAAGACATAAAATTTAAAAACTGTGAAAGCGACAAAAACAAGGGCGTAAGGAAACCAGGCCCAGAGGGCTTTGCGCCAAAGCCGTTGATTCCGCTCTCCATTTTGATAGAAGAAATAAAGCAGGATAAACAGCCGGGCGATTTCCAGCATGGCAAAATACTCAATAATGAGAACTTGTCCCAGAGCACATACCAGCGAAATTGCCAGCAGCGCTTTCTGCCATTTTATAGACTTGTGGGCTTTCAGCATCAGCCAAAGCGAAAAGGTGAAGAGGAAGAGGCTAAAGTAATGAGGGGTGCTTGTGCGTGGTACAAAGTGACGCATGATTCCAGGATAAAGTGCCAGCAATAGACCGCTCCAGCCGACCGCCAGTACGCGGCGGGGAAAAAGGATGAGCAGGCCTTTGACCAGGAAGAGAATCGCAGCCCAGTGCAGGAGTAGGACGAGGACATTCCAACCAAGTGGAGATGTGCCCAGAATGGGGTGGAAGACCCAATGCACCAGGCTGGAAAAAGGACGGTCAACCAGGAAATATTCCCACACCTGTCGCGGCGAAAAGCCTTGTTGGTAAAGGAAAACGCCTTCCCAGTCATCGTAGTAAAATCCCAGGCGGCCTGCCAGCAGGCTGTAGGCGCCCGCCATACTCAACAGAAGAGCGGCGGCATATAAAATGAGGCCATTGGCGTTATCCATTTTTTGCAGGATAGCCCGAAATCTTTTACGCATAGACCCTCACAAAAGCAGATTGATACGAAGTCATTGACCGATGGCGGCTTTCAGGTCTTCAAACGAATTCATCCAACTGATGCGTTCCAGAAATTCTTTTAAACTGGCACTGCGGGCGCGCAGTTCGCGCACGGCCGGTCCTACCGGGTCTTCACCGGCTGCGCCGCCGGGCACATCCGCGTAGGCGCCATAGAAGGCAAAATACGCCTGATTCAGTTTACGGATGGCATAGCCGTGTTCCCAGAAGAAGCGCCGTCGCTGCTCCATATAGGCTTCGGCCTCTTCAACTTTTCCCTGAGCCAGCAATTCATCTACCCGGATGCGGGTGGCATGCATCTCGGCGCGAAAGTCGAAGACGGTCTCGGCCCGAAGCGTTTGCGGTTCTTCCAGCCTCAAAGGCAGGTGAAGCGTTTCCACGGCAGGTGCCCGGCCGACGAGTCGTTCAGGATAGTAGCGGCGAAGAACCTGTTGCCCGATTTCCCTGCCGGCAATTGAAGCGGCGGTCTCGTTCATGGTGCGCAACTCGGGGCTAGTATCATAATTCATTCCCAGCGGCCGCAGAGACAGGTAGTTGTGAATCCATTCGTGCGCAATGGTTTCAACCTGCCAATTTAGATTGGTGGTTTCCATCACCATGGTTGGATAGGCACCAATACCACCTACCGGTACTACCAGAGAAGAGACGTTAAGCACCCGATCAATATAATCCTCTAGCCGGGCTTGCTGCTCTGGGTTCAGGTCGGCCTGGAGCGAGATATTGGCATCGGTTTGTATCCTGTCACGCGGCGAAACGATCAAGGCCAGCGGCAGCGGCGAGACATGATACAGCACGGGCGGGATGGGTTGCCCCCCATGGCTTAAACCCATTTCGGTCAGGACTTGGCTCACCTGCATCTGCAGAACCGTTTCGGTCAGGGGTGCCAGTTGGCTCTGTTCTTCGGTTAACGTCTTCAGTTCGTCTCGTATCCAGGCTGCCGCCGCAGCAGGATCGCTGATTTCGGGATTGGTGTAAATCAGGTTGATTTGGGATTCAGCCTGTAAGATGCGCCTTGTAAGATTTAAATATCTGGTCACCACCTGTTTTTGTTTTTCACTGCGGATATAGTTTGGTGTGGCTGCTGCCGCTTGCTGAATTTTGCTCCAGGCCGCATCTGCCGTCCAGGTTGCATAATCGAACTCAATGCCGCGCGTGAAGCGGCGAACCTGATCGAATGTTTCCTTTGTCATGGGTGTGCTAGCGGTTAAGACAAAAGCCAAGACCAGGTTGATGACAATCCAGTTGAGAATGCGCGGCAGGTATTTTGGCATGAAAGTGATTATAACAAACGAAAGCCCTGCTGCCATGCGCAGCAGGGCCGCTTGAGCTCTGGCCGCCTATTTGATTTTTTCGGCCACGCTTTGTAACGTCTTGGCCAGGTTTTTCAAACTGCCGCTATAGCCTCTCAGGCGGGCAACATCCGCGGTTTCAAGAGAAGTGCGCACATCCTCGGCCACTTTTTGGGCATTTGTGCTGTTATCTAAAATAGATTGAGCCAGGCTCTGGGCGTTTTTGGCCGCATTGATAATCTTTGCATCCAGGAAAGGCACTTTCTCGATGACGGGCACGATAGTATCCAGGAACCAGTCAATCATTTTGACGTACTTAATGGCCGCACTGCTCAAGGTGGCAATCGTGTTGGTCAATTCAATGCCAACTTCCTGAATGGTATCAAGCGTTTGTTTGTTTTCTTGAATCACACGGGTGATGTCGTTCAGGCCGGCGGTCAATTTGTCTGAGAAGTGGACATAACTGGCAGGGGTGGGTTTGGTGCTGATATTGGGGGTGGGGGACATGTTTTTCTCCTGTGAAATATAAGGACTGTTATTACCCAATTATATAATAAGTCAGATTAACCTGTACGTTTCAGACTAAACCCCTGGCTGGCCCATACTTTGCAGGCATTTACCCAGCCGACGAATGCCCCGTTTGATCTCGTTTGCTTCATAATAGGCAAAACACAGGCGGAAATATTCGCTCATCCCTTTTTGGCTGGAGAAGCGCACACCTGGGCGAATATCTACTTTGAAGGCTTTGGCTTGTTCCTGAAGGTGTTGTGTATCCACCCCTGGCAGACGTACCCAAAAGAAATACCCCCCTTGTGGGCGGGTATAAATCGCGCCGGGCAGGTATTGGCGTAGAGCGGCCTCTACGGTTGGAATGCGCCCGGCGTATACAGTTTTCAGGCGGTCAATGTGGGCCTCCAGTTTGCCATTTTCAAGCAGGCTGCGTACCAGGGCGGAGACAAAGGAGTTCATCCCGCCGCCGCTATCGAGCAGGCCGCAAAGGGAGAGACGGTGGATAATACTGCTGTCGGCCTGGATCCAGCCTAGCCGCAGACCAGGGGCGAGGATTTTGGAAAAGGAGTTGAGCGAGACAATTTTTGTATTTTGCGCATAGCCAGCAAGGGGACGAGGCGGTCGGCCATTATAGTTCAGAAAATGGTAGACTTCATCTGCTACAACCAGTAAGTCGTGTTTACGGCTAATATCAGCAAGCCGTTCGCGGCGCTCTGGTGAAAGCGTCTGGCCGCTGGGATTTTGGTAAGTGGGGATGATGTAAAGCAGACGGGGGCGGAAACGTTTTAGGTTTTGTTCCAGGTCCTCTATAACGAGACCAGCCTCATCGGTCTGAATTGAGACGGGCCGCAGGCCATGGTCTGCAAAGATTCGCAGGGCAAGGAAGTAGGATGGTTCCTCTACGAAAATTACGTCTCCCGGCTGTGTGTATAGGGTGCACAACAAGTCAAGTCCGCTGGATGCGCCGGCGGTGACAAACAGGTTGTCGGCTGCTACCGGAAAGCCATAGGAACGGCTGAGAAAAGTGGACAATGCCCGGCGAAAATAACCGTTGCCAGCCTCTGCTCCGTATTGCAGGCATGCGGGGTCGTTTCGTTCAAAGCAGGCTTGGGCCGACTGGTGGAGCAGATCGAGGGGGAGCAAATTGGGATGTGGGTTGCCCAGCCCCAAGTCAATTACGCCTGGTGGAATGTAAACTTGAGTGGTTTGAAGTTTCATTCTGACCTCGGGTATGAAAATGGGGCGGCAGAGATTCTGCCGCCCCATTGGGGGTTGTGTCAAAGGCTTACTTTGTTTTCAGGTATTCGTCTATGGCTTCTGCCGCTTTGCGCCCGCTGACCATGGCGGTGACGACAAGGTCGGGGCCGGTGACAACGTCCCCTCCGGCAAAAACGCCTTCGCGGGTGGTGCGGCCCGTCTCACGATCCACAACCGTGATCAAGCCCCAGTCGTGCGTTTCCAGACCCGGGGTGGTTTCGCCCAGGATGGGATCGGGCCAGTAGCCCAATGCTTTGACGGCTGTGTCGCAGGCAACCGAGAAGTTGGAGCCTTCAACCGGGACAGGCTTGCGGCGGCCTTTGGCATCTGGTTCGCCCAGTACCATTTCGATGCATTCTACAGCAGCCAGTTTTCCATCCTCCCCAGCAATGAAGCGTACAGGCTGCGTCAGGAAGCGATAGCGGGCGCCCTCTTCTTTTGCCAATTGGCGGTCTTTCCGATTACCGGGCATTTCCTTTTCGGTACGGCGATAGAGGCAGGTTACCTCTTCTGCACCCAGGCGCAGAGCGGTGCGCAGACAGTCTGAAGCCGTGTCACCACCGCCGATGACCACCACACGCTTGCCAATTTGGAGTGGTTCACGCTTGTCTTTTGGCAGGTACTTGGGGTCTACGTTTCCGCGAATCAGGAAGTCGGTAGCCTCATACACACCGGGCAAATCCTCGCCGGGGACATCCATGCTGGCGTCCTTACCGGTGCCGACCCCAATAAATACAGCATCAAACCCCTCGTTAAACAACTCGTCTATTGTCTTGTCTTTGCCAATATAGGTATTACCCACAAACTTGACACCTGCTTTGCGCAGGTCATCCCATTTCTGGAAGAAAGCGGTCTTGGGCAACTTGAAATTTGGGATACCATAGACCAGCAGGCCGCCCGGGGCAGGCTTTGCATCAAATATGGTAACAGCGTGGCCGCGTACGATCAGTTCATGGGCGCAGGCCAGGCCAGATGGGCCAGCGCCAACAACGGCAATTTTCTTGCCGGTGGGCTTCCCCACCGGTACGGTATAGGGCTGATTGGCGCGTTCCCAGTCCAGAGCAAAGACCTCCAGGGGGCCGCACAAGACCGGCTCGTGGTATTTGTTCAGTACACAGGAGCCTTCACACAACGCCTCGTGCGGGCAGACGCGCCCACAAATTTCTGGCAGGGAAGATGTTTTGTGATAAATTTCGGCGGCTTCTTTGAAGCGTCCTTGCTCAATCAGCCACATGGCTGAGGGAATGTCGTTGTGGGTAGGGCATGCCACCATACACGGCGCCGGGTCCGGGCAATGGATACAGCGTGAAGCATGCCACATGGCACATTCTTCGGCAAGAGGCCGCATAACGTCCTCAAAATCACGAACGCGTTCCTCAGGTGGACGCATGGGCAAATCGCAGAATGGCATGTAGACGCGTGTTTTACGGTCGATAGCGAGGAATTCACTTTGGACAGCCTGCATTGCAATCCTCCAGATAAGCCAATAAAAAGTTAACAATTCTCTTACATACGATAATACCTAAACTATTGTGATGTACACAGCCTCTAATGTCACCAATGCGCGTGACAATCGTCATCAATCTTTCTATCCACTTGCGCTAGTACCTTTATTACAAATTGGCAGATAAGTCCTCGTTATAGCGCTTTGTGAGGAATCTGTGAATGTAGTAAATATATGGCATTCCCAGATTTGTCTCGATGAGCGAATTGACCACAATTGGCTGCCAGAGGGGCGGACGGATTCCGTTGATGAGCAGAGATGCTTCCCATGAAAACTGAACACCAATCCCGATGGCCATGAGCCAGAGGAGATTGATCCTTTCTTTTTGCTTCAAATTTCTGAACACAATATACAGGTAGCCAGCACAGAGAATCAACGTCATGACGCCGTGATAGGCTCCAATGTTGCGCGAGATGGTAATTTCAGGAAATCCGCTCCCAAAATTATGGCTCAACTGACCAACCGTCACCCACCCCAGTATCGGCAAAAGAGACCACTCAACAGCCTGGCCATCTTTGTCGAGTAAAAGCCATATCCAGGCGAAATTGGTAAATCCATAACTCATACTCAGCCAGAGGAGGAACCAGAAAGGATCCGCCCCGTTGATTTGTCGTGTGCCCAGAAGTTTGTAAAATATCCCGAAATCCACCACAAAATATACCAGTCCAGCCAGAAGGCCAACAATGACAGCCAGGCGTCGTCTGAAATACAACAAGATGGCCAGGTAAATCAATAGCCAGAGGATGTCCAGGATGATGTAGAGCGAACTGAATGTACGTGAGACACTAAAATCCATTTGCTTTCACTCTTTACTTCTGATCAGCCTGCACATACTTTTCCGCAGCGCGCAAGATTCTCTTTCCCGAAAACCACCAGCAGGACCATGGCTACCACCACGTACGCGATGGTCAGCGCTGTGACAGATACACCTGAGATGAGAACGCCGAACGTGTTGGTGAGCACGTGGAAGAGTGTCACAACAAACAGACTGCCCTCCGTGCTGTTATACAGCCAGGTATAGATAAGAGAAAGTGCAACTGTTCCGATAAACCAGACCAGGAAGGGGTAACTGGACATCGGATTGCCTTTCCAGAAAAACAGCGGCAGGTGCCACAGTCCCCACAATGCCCCTACGACCAGGCTGGCGACGAGAGCGTTATGATTCTTTTGCAAGCGCGGCAGGGCGAACCCGCGCCCCCCGACTTCCTCCCAGGTGTTGGAAAGCAATGACATGATCAATGTGCCGATTGCAATCCCAACCAGGTTACCGGTGGGTGATTTGGCTTCTGCTGCCAGGTTCCACGCCTGACTCATGAGTTTGCCTGCCAGCAGGAACAACGCCGGAGTGACGACAGCAATGACCAGCCAGATGGCTCCCACGCGCCACTTCCCAAGCGGCTGGAACAGAAGGTCAACACCTGCCTTGCCCTCGTTGATAGCCGTGACAATGACCGCTGCCAGGGCCGGGCCGATGGCTGGCAGCAGGAGCAGCACCTGAAAGAGTGGATGAGCAAACGGCGCAACACCCCGCGAGCCGGCCACCATCGGCAGCCAGCCCAACCACGAAATGGCAAAAGCCAGAAGATAGAACCACAGGATAGGATGCTTTTTCACAGTCGTCTCCTTTTTTACAGAAAAAGCCACCAGACTTGAGTTCTCAACTGACACCAGCGTAAAAAGACCGATAGTATCCAGAGCCTGGTGTCTGTCAGGAAAACATCGTGATATAGCCACGATCTATGCCACCCAACACCAGGTGACCAGTAGATGGAAAAATAGATATTCCAAGCCCCCAGATGGCCAGCCAGCGCAACGTTTTGCATAAGACTTCACACTCTTTGCCTGAGGCGGGCTAATGGCCAATTAAGCAGCCACGAAGCAGGTAAGATTCCTTTGCCGGGTCAAGTTTTTGCGAGGTAGCGGCGCGTATGCTGGAGCGATGTAAATGCGTGCAAACCACCTAATTTTTTGCTGGAAACAACTCTTTATACTGTTTATAGCAATCTATACAGACTGGCTTATTCATTGTTGAAGTGTTGTCTTTGCCGCAAATATGACAATATTTTTCCTGATAAGTCGGATTCTCATACTTCTTCCAACTTTTATAACACTCTAGACAATAGGGTGCTGATGGATTAAGCGCAATTTCTTTTTTACACCGAATACAAAAACCCTTTACATCGTTTGCCGCCGCGTTTTCGTTTGCTTTTTTGACTGGTTTAGCTTCCCCTTGTGCAATTTTTTCTACCGATAAGCGAACTTCATCGCTAATCCGAATAAGCCGCCGCGCTTCGTTATAAATTTCGTCATACAATTGTGGATCATCGGCTCTTGTGACATAAATTCCCATTTCTTGGTTGTTAACCTGCGAAAACTCATATAAATTCATCGAAGTAACAATGGCTTCATTCTCATTCAGATAGCACTTTGCATGTAAGTTTTCACAGAAACTTGTTCGCACAGATTTTAGAGTTTTTAACCAGTTGATTTGGTCTGGCTGCAACTCGTTTTTGCCATAAACAATCCGAATATCAATTTTCATGCGATCTTTGTCATCCAATGATTGACGCAAGCGCTCATTGATTTTCAAGTAAGGGCTAATCAAGATAAGCGTATCTTGCGCCTGGTTGATAATTTGTTGAAGGTGATATGAAATGCCTGTTGTGTCAAGAAACTTTGCCATGATTTTTACTCCAATGCTCAAATGATTCTTTGATTAATTCGGAAAGAGATAGCCCAACCATAATTTTTGCTACACCTTACCTCATAACCTCCTTATAGATAACCATAGCCTATAACATACCCAACCGTAAAACCATCTCGTCCCATTCTCATAATTGTTTATATCATACCCACAACCTCTTCCACCGTCAAGCACAGCGCAAAAACGCTGCCAGGGCGGGATTCCTCCCCTCTCTGGCAGCGAACAAACGACTATTCGACTATCAGACTACCAGGCGATCTACCCCATCTCCTCCAGCCTCTTCCACATCTTCGGCGCCAGTTCGCGCGAGCGGGCGGCGATGCGCTCCTCGTCCATCGTCAACACCTGCTTGTTGCGCATCAGGATTTGCCCGCGGCAGACGGTCGTATCTACCACGGCGTCCACCAGCCCGAAGATGAGATGACCGAGGAAATTGGCCTCGCTGAGCGGCGTGGGCGGGTGATAGTCCAGGATGGCCAGGTCGGCCGGGCGGCCGGGGGCGATTTCGCCCAGGGTCAGGCCAAACTGACGGCGGGCAATCTCGCGGTTGTTTTGCAGCAGCAGCGTCGGCGCTTCGACGAAGGCCACGCGCGGGTCGCGGTTGGCCAGGCGGTGCAGCAGGTAGGCGCAGCGCATTTGCGCCAGCATGTCCGAGTTCATCCCGTCGGTGCCGAGGCCCACCAGCACGCCCTTCTTCAGCATCGTCAGCAGCGGCGTGACGCCCACGGCGTTGTTCATATTCGACTCGGGGTTGTGGACGACGATCGTCCCGGTCTCGGCCAGGATGTCCATCTCGGCCTCATCCACGTGGACGCAGTGGACGAAGATGGACTTCTCGCTGGTCACGCCCAGGCGGTGCAGGCGGTTCACGGTCGGGACCCCGTACCTGCTCAGCGAATCCTGGCGGTCGGCGGCGTCCTCGGCAACGTGGATGTGGCAGCCGACGCCGTGTTCCCGGGCAATGCCCACGCAGGTCTCGACGGTCTCGTCCGAAACGGTGAACGAGGCGTGCAGGCCCATCATGGCGGCGATTTGCCCGTCGCCCTGACCGACCTTCTTGATGAAGCGCTCGTTTTCGGCAATCCCGCCGCCCTTGACGTTGCGGTCGGAGACCTCGTAACACAGCGAGGCGCGCAAACCAGCTTCATGCTGGCAGGTACCGACTGTCGTGATCGCCAGACTTGCAAGAGGAAGATTCCTCTTCCTAATCAATTTCCCAAACTTGCCAACCGCGTATGTTACAGAAACTATGACAAAATACACTTGAAATTTGTAGCCCAAGGATTGAAAATTATCATGTAGAAGTATCTAAGTAATCCGTCATAAGTTTTTAGAGACGTGGAAACGTAAAGTGGAAGCAGGATTGTTCTGTTCATTCAAAATCTTCACAGTTGATTTCAACACGTCTTCAATACTATCTTCAAGTTTATTGGCACACGCCAGATCTTTCAGATATCGCCAGAAACGTTCAATTGGATTCAGGTCTGAAGAATACGGTGGCAGCCAGATGACCATTACTCGATGCTCGAATAAACTCAAGGCTGCCAAAACGGATGCATTTTTATGATAGCTGGCATTCTCCATCACCAAAACGATCCGTCCATTAGGGTAGCGCTTCACCAGCAATTCTTCCAAAAAGCTGATGAAGGTTGCGCTGTTTTTCCGCTCAGCACTGGTCCAGGTGACCGTATCCTTGCACCAGTTGTAGGCAGCAAAGATATGCCGGTGTTGTTTACTGCCCGGCCGGGTCGCTGGAATACGCTTCTGCTGCCCAATCTTCATCCAACAAGCCCGCAAGGGCGGATCCAGGCTCAGGGTCGTTTCGTCCACAAAGAAGAGCTCGAAATCGTCTTGGAGGACTTTTTTTTCAACTCTTCCAGCGCTTCTGCGGCTTGGGCCTTGGCGCTTTTATCCTGCAAATGTCCCAGGTTTTGCTTTGGTCGACGATATCGATATCCTTTGCGTTTGAGCAACGCCCGGAAGCGACTGTCACTTAAATCAATCCCGGTTTCTTTCTGCATGTGGGCTCGCAAACGATCCGAAGTCCAGATGGCAAAGTCATATCCAAGTTCAGCCGGTTCTTTGGTAATCACTTCTTCCAGGATGCGACTGTACGCATCATTTGCCTTGAGCAGCCGCCCGCTCTTGGCTTTGTTCGCCAGACCTTCCACACCTCCTTCCCACCAACGATCAATCCATGCGTATATGGTGGGAATGCTGACTGCTTGCATTTTGGCGATCTCTCCAGGCTTATGGCCTAGATGGAGAAGATGAATGGCCGTGCACCTTTGGCGCACCTCAGGACGCTTGTCCCGCCGAATAGCGGTCTCGACCGCCGTCAATTGTGTTTCTGTAAGATGATAATCTCGGGCTTTTGGCATGCCCATAGTTTATCACGTTTGTTAATGTTCATTCGACTAATTACTTAGCATAAGACCCTATTGGACATTATAATCTATAGCAGACGAACCAGATCCTCAAAAATCCTTTCTTGGAGGTTCTCTATGATTTCTAAAAAGCATTTCTGGACAGTGTTTGCATTATTACTTTGGGTTGGAATGTTATTGTATCCACTTAGAGTTTTCGCGTTATCTGAAGAGTTGCATATATCTCAAACCTCTCAACAAGAGCTTGCGCCGGCAACTTGTTCAAATCTAGATGTTGTTTTTATTATTGACCAATCTGAGACCATGAATGGTCAAGACTTTGCAAACGACCCGTATAACCAAAGAGTTAACGCTGTCAAGAATATGATAGACTATATGATAGATTTGGCATGGGATCGTTGCCCAGGTAGCTTTCATCGAGTAGCGGTAATTTCTTTCGGACGTAAAGGTAAGATGAGTGTTGATTTGCCGCTTACCGATATTCATGTTTCTAATGCGGATGATGCACTCTTTTTACGTGATTCTTTGAAGAAGAAGATCAGGGCGTATAATTGGGGTTGGGCTTATGCAAGGGACGCTTTTGTAGAGGCGTCTAAAATGCTTGATAATGCTCCTGTTGCCCCAGATCCTCGCAAGCGGGCTGTTATCTTCATCACAGATGGCTATCCCACCCTCACCCAAGATGAGTATAGGAAACATGATTACGAGAAAGGTCTTAAAGACCTTAATCTGTTGGTGGACCGGGAATTTCCGTTTGCCGATTCGTTAAGAGAGCGAGAGCGTTGCTTGGATCAATTGCGTGGTACTTATCCCCCTAGCGGGATCCCTGCAGAGAAAGTCACTACATGTTTGGAGCAACACCCTGTTTCTGCACAAGAGTATGCGAGTAGTACTTATGTCTTTACACTTCTAATACGAGACCTGGGGGGAACGCAATCTTTGTATTACAATGGCCTATTGGAAGAAATTAGTTCTGGCAGGGGAAAACGTTATTCAATAAGTCAAAATGGACAAGATATTCCCAGTACGTTGCGACAGATCATTTCACAATTATCTGGGGTTCAGGCTACACCGTTCAATTGTGGAACTTTTGCTGTAAACCCCTATCTTGAGCGAATTGTCATCAATGCTTACAAAGTTAGCCCAGAAGTTAAGGTAACTCTTTCCTATCGAGATGCTAGTGGAATAGAGCACAAAATCCAAAATGGGAAAATAGATGGTGAGTTTGACCCAAACATAGAATATTATGGCGAAGGTGCTAACGAGCGCTACTCTATAGCATATCCTTATCCTGGTCTGTGGTCTATTGCTTCTACGGCAAGCCGCTGCGAAGATATTGATGTGTATTACGACGAGATCAGTATAACGCCTAAGCAATATCCACCATTTGACCACTTGCTGGCTTTTGACAACCCGCCCTACTATAATCCGGACGCTCCCCAATATGTGATGTATCAACTAATTGACAAATCCAAGGGGTTGGTAATTGCTCCGTCAGAAAAATCTGTTTTTGCGATTGATGCAGTTGTCAAGGTTACTGAGCCTAGTGGGGAAACAAGCATCTATTCACTAGAATGGAGACCCTTAGAGCAAAAATTTGTTTCAACAGAACCTATTAGAGTACCTTTGTCTGGTAAATATCGCTTACAGGTAATCGGAAAAAGCCATCGCCATGATGGCCCTCCTCATGTTGAAAGTGCCAATGAAGCAGAAGTCTTCGACCAGGAGTACGTAATATTTGATGTTGATAGCGAATTTACTGGGGTGAGTGGTACTGAAATGCGCATTGAAGCCATTAATCCTGCACAAAACAGCCGGATTGGCCCAATACACGAAACAATCTTGAAGGGATGGAAATTAAAGGCGTTACCTCTAAAAGTGCAAGTAAATCTTGTAGATCAAGATGGCAAACTTTTAAATCCAGACGAAGTATTTCCTGACCCGAACGACGCGCTTGTTGCCTATATAAAGGCCGAGACTCCTGCCTCGCCATCTTCAACTGAAGAGATGGTGTTTTCGCCCAAAGTAATTTTGCGTGCGTCTGCACAAAAGCCGGGTGAATTTATTGGTGATATACCTTCTGAAATGGAGGGCCAACAGACTCTAATAGTTGAAGTTAAAGAAGATGCTTATCAACAAGCGCTCTCTCGGAAATATTGGACATACCAGCGCGTTACTGAAATTCCATTTGTTCGTGCTGATTGTCTATTCTGCCGCGAGGAGACTTATTATGCACTTCTTGCCATGACAGTTATTGCAATTGTAGGGGTTGTGGTTTACAATATTTCCATTCGTACCAATAAGGTGGCTGGCACGTTGGTTTTTGTGGATGGACCCACCCGTATCGCTGAGTTTGGTCTCTATAATGGGAAAAATTTTCGGGTAATAAAAGGCCGGGAGTTAAGTTTTTACCCGCAACTTGATTTGAAATGGGCGCGTGTACAAAATGCTACAAAAAGACGAAATCATAAAATGCAAGCAGATGAAACTTTTGGATGGGAGACTGATGTAACACCTGCAGTACGTGTAGATTGTGTAAGTCGTAGTGGACGGAAATTCTCAATAGATCTCTATGAAAGCACACCTACAATCTATAGCGAAGAAACAATGGCTCAAATGGTTTATGAACCCTTGAGCAAATAGTAAATCTTACCAAAACTTTTTTCTAAGGAGGAAGTTATGACACGCCCTGCTTTGCTTATTGGAGTGGGAGGCACTGGACAATGGGTGCTTACCTATGTTAAGAAAGAATTGTTGGAAATTGGAAAAGGTGCAATGCCGCCAGGAGTTAAGTTGCTTGTGTTTGATACAGCCAGTAATACCACGGCTACAACAGGTCAAAGTAGCAAAACCCGAGGAGAAGAAGATATTCATGCAGGTTCTGTGCGGCTGGAAGAAGGGACAGAATTTATCCCGATTGGGGAGAATGTTGGGGCTCTAGCAAGTGAAATCGCTGCTGGGAAGCACCCACACCTGCAATGGTTTCCTGCAAAAGCGTTTTTGGGAAAACTAACATCGGCATCCTTCAATACGAAAGAGGGAAGTGGACAGATTCGTCATATGGGACGTATCTCTCTGTTTCGAGATGTCATGGATCTAAACCATTCCATGATACTCTCTCATATTCGAGCGGCAATTCTAGATTTACAAGGTAAAGTCTCACGTGACAATCAATTGGAAGTTATGATCGTAGGTTCCCTGGCGGGAGGTACTGGCGCAGGTATGTTGGTGGATATGGCATTGCTGGTGCGAGCACAGGCTGCTCGCTTGGTCCAGCAAAATTATATAGTGCGTGGCTTTTTTGTCTTACCCAGAGCGTTTGTGCCCGGTGGTCTGGGAGAGGGTCGAGATATGCTAGCCCGCGCTTTTGCATGCTGGCGCGAACTGGATCGCTTTATGATTGCAAGCGAGCGTTTTGGTGTGCGTCAGATGAATTACCATGAAACGAATACTGATTTGCGAATTCGGATTGATAAGCGGGCTTACGATGTAAGCTACATGTTAGATACCGCTCGTGTGCAAAACCCATTAGATAATGTGCGTCCGGAAGACGGGCTATTTCCAGCTGTCGCACATGTAATTTCTGCTATTTTGGATGAAAAGGCAGGAAAAGAGTACACGGAATTTGTGACCACAAACCTGAGCGGAAAACTGGCGCAGCTTCCTCGTCGTCCTTACCATTCTGCGATTGGCTCTTATACCATTAAGGTCCCGGTCTATTATGCAGAAGCAAAGTTTTCTCATCAATTAGCCCTGGACGTGTTACGAGAATTCTTGGTGCCCGATGTTAACGAAAAAGGCCGCGTGGTTGGAGTCTCGGAAATTCATAACCGAGAGGTAGGTGAACATGAATTAGATAAGACTCGAGCAGCTCTTCGATTTATGGCAGCCAGTGCCGTGGGTCCAAGCGGAAATGAGATTCCCAATACTCGTTTCTTGCCTCTGGTGGCAGAGATACGCGAGAAAGAGGGGTTACGTAATAATCAAATGATTCAACAAGTTGCTCGAGGCGGTTTAACAACCGGTAATAGTCGTTTCTTAAATGCTTTAACTGATATTAGTCAAGATGAAGAAGGCAAGCTGATTGTGAGGGATATTGCCGATGAGCTTAATATTCCCATCTGGCGAGAGGTTGCTCCTAGCAGCGTTGCGGGCGACGCGCCCGAATCTGCTTTCGCTCGCATAAAAAACCGCGTCTTGCAAGTTCGTCAGGAACATTATGGAATTGACACGGTGGCGGGCGAGAGGCTGCGTGGAAAATATGGAAAGTCTCTTGAAAGAGCAAAAGGTGCCCAAATTGCTCGATTTCGCCGCTTATTACGCGTTTGGACGCTTAATATACTCAACGGTCAATCAACCGATCCTCACTTAGCACGTAGCGGAAAAATAGGTTATGCGCGTGCTTTTTATAGTGGTTTAATTGAAAATTTGGATTACTTTATACGCTTTTTAAACGCTATTCGCCAGACGCGAAACGAAGAACTGCGTTTGGCTGCTCGAACGCGCCAGGCTGCCGATGCAGCTTTGAGAGAATATGAGCGCTTACGCGGTAAGAAATGCTGGCTTACTTTTTGGGACGATTTTACTCATCCCGATGCGCATCGTGCTCAGCGAAATTATTTATTTGCTGAGCAGCGGGACATTGATGTAAGAAAGGACGATATTTTGCTAGATGTGCTAACCGAGACTGCTATGGAAATGCGCTCGATAGCCGAACAGACTCTCAGTGAAATTGACAATTGGATTTCTCACCTTGCAACAGGCGAACCCAATTTGGGTATTGTTGGTTTATATCCAAAAGCGCTCGAGTCGCTTAGCGAAATAAACGCCAATCATGAACTGGATAAGCGTCTTTTTCGCATAAGCCAGTTGATTGGAGAGCATGAATATAAAACCAACGAAGAATATCTCTTTGAGGCGCTTAAGTGTTTGAAGTGGGGTGTGGAAGAGACCCCTACGGGTTTAAATCTTGTTTGCGGAATCGAGTTCTCGTCTGACGACTCTACTCATCCACCGTTGTTCAAGCCTTTTCGCCGTGATGGCGAAAATCCGGCAGGCTATAACCTGGAATTAATTCTGCGGCTAGCGCAATCTCCGTTTAAGAGCATTCATCAAGAGCGACCACTGGCGCTTGAAATAACGAAAGTATACACAACAGGGAAAAAATTAGCAGAGGAAGTTGAAAATAAAGCAGATCCGATGTATGCTCAAGCAGCTACCGTTCGGGGGGCTGAAGTGGTGGCCTGTTATATACGCGTTCATGCTGGTGTGAATGATGAAACAATTCGCTATTTTGCTGAGTTTCAGGATGAAATGAAGCGGCGCAAGCCCAATATAAAAGGTTCCAGTTTGACTCTGACCGATTCTGAAGACCATCACAAGATGACCATAGTGTGTTCGGATGATTTGTTGCCGAGTGAGGATTTTCACATGTGGCATATGTGTCGAGAGGCCTATATCAATCAGGTAACCGATCTTTCTAAGAGCATTCCAGCGGCCGAGTTGCATATTTTCCCGGCTGAGATTAATGCCTGTTCATACGAGGCGGAGATGCCTGCAATTATAGGGCAGAATTATCGCACTTTGCATCCAGAAGTGGTTGCCTTGTTAGAGGATAAGGATCGCTTTGAGATGTTCTGGCGGGCTTATGCGCTTGGTTTTGTCAAAAAGGTGGAAGAGGACCGTGGTGCGTATTGGATATATCAAGTCCCTGGAATGAGAGAACCTCTATATCTAAGCGTTCCGCCAAGAGCATTTGGCGAAAAGGAAGATGATATTTTCCAGGTTATTCATAACTTTGTTATGGAGGGAGTTGATCAACGTCCTGGTAAGAATCAACAACTTTTTATAGATTGGAATGACCTGTATGAAGCAATTTTGTCTGCGCATCGTGAAATGGGCAAAAAGGACACCCTTAAACGCTACCGCCAACAAATAGATCACGAAAGTGGAATTGTAAAGGTTTTGAGGCGAGAAGTAAAAACGAGGCAGGCTACTGTAAGGGATGAAAGCCTTCGTAGATTTGAGGCGCAAGAGCTGTTGGATTTGGCCGATGTAGCAAATGTAGTTTATGAAAAAGCGATACAGTCTTTGGAGAACAGGTCTATTTAGCTGTATTTGTTGATAGAGAGGCGGCTTGTTTGTAGATTGAACGATGAAACAAACCGCCTCTACAAACTCTAGTCGTTGATTTTCTGACAGGAGTAAATAGTGCCCTTGCAAGACTTTTTTCGCAGGAATCTTCGTGAGAGCGCTTTTGCTAACTGGCCTTCCTACGTAGAGTGCCCGGCATTTATACGATCAGGGAGGATTTTGCATGAGTTTGTGCAATCACCTGGTCAATACAACAAGACACCGAAAGCTCTCTACCCCCCCACAATTATTATAGCATTGGGGAAAACAGGTCATGCTTTCCTAAACGCATTAATTGAAAAAGTAAAACGAGTGGAAGATGAGTGGCCATCATCTCTGCGTGCTTTATTGTTGACCACATCCCCTTTGCGTTTGAACTCTCATTCTGTTCATGTAGACGTTCAAGAACTGCGCCGACAGGAAACCCTTCCTTTACCAGCAGGAGGGTTGCATTGGAAACGGCAATACCCCAAAGCGTTGTTTCAACAAGCATTTAATTACAAGACTTATCAAGAATGGCTACAAAGTAATTTACTGGAATTGGAACAGAATGTGCAATGCTTTGTGGTGGGAAGCTTTGGAGACCAGGATTTTGGAATGGTAGAAGGGGCGCTCCAAATCTTACGACAAATGCCATTGTCCATTGGTAGATCAAACTTACTATCGCGCATTACCTTGCTTCTTGCACCTATGTCTGATGACGGTTCCGCTATCTCTGAAGAAGAAATGTTTGCTGCATTGCGCGAAATTGGCCGCACTACCTTTGCTGGCCGTCATAAAATGGGCAGTTTCCGGGGCGCTTCTTCGGTAGTTGATATGCCTTTGTGCGATCATCTGTTTTTGGTTGATACTCGCTTTTCTGGCGAAGATGTTTACCCTAAAAAGCCCATGGGCGCTCAGATTCTGGCCGAGTCAGTTTTTGCTTTACTACACCCTTCATCATCGTTTTTATGGGGGAACTTGATGAGCGACTCGCGTTCTGCCGGGAATTTGCGTGCGGAGCATCATCAGGCTTTTGTCCATAGTTTGGCTATTGCGTCTGTATACATGCCTGCTAAAGAAATTAAGTCTTACGTGGCTGCACGCTTGGCCTTTGCCCTTTTATTTGGAGAACATCCGGAACAGCGCGATGGTCTGTTGCAAGAACTTTCGACACACTTGAGCGTAGAGCGCTTTGGTGCCCGTCTTTTACTAGATGGACCTGTACAACATCCATTTTTTGACTGGTTTCTCCACGTTAGGGGAGTGGCCGATCTAAGTAACCTCCCCCGTTTGCAAGAAGACTTTCATGCTGTTATTCGTGCCCAAGTGTCCCATTCATTAGTAAATGCACTCAACCGGCAGGAAATTGACTTGTCCCATGCCCGAAAGTCTCTTGAGTGGTTGGAGGCATGTTTTAAAGAGCGTTTGACGTGGCTTGAACAAAGCCGTTTGCCTTCAATAGAGCGCGCTTGCTTTCAAGAAATATTAGATAAGGCCTGTAGATCCATTCATGCGCTAATTGTAAACATATCTGAATGGGAAAAGGCTTGTTCTCATTTATTGCCAGGCACAAACAAACAGTTGCCTAGAAAGGGAGGCTGGAGGGAACAAGATTCTGTTTCCAATTCAACAGAAGGCGCGCAAGAGAAACAAGAAGTTGGCTTGAGGACTGTTCTTGAAAAGCGTCTAAAATCGGAACAAGCCTCTGTTTTACATATTTCTCAAGGGGGCATTACTCGTTCTGTCATCTTGCCGTCAGCGAGAGAAACGCTGGCAGATGGTCTGAATCTTTTGGAGAATTACTATACCCGTACGGTGCGACCTGAACTTTCTCGTAGTGGTATATCTACCAGCGAGTTTTTCTCTCGTTTGCAACGGCAGTTGGAGTGGTGGTGCGAGTGGGGACCTGGACGCGAGCCGCAGTTGTATTTGTTATGTTGGCCGTTACAAAAAAATCCTGCACCAATTCCCCCGAATGAGATACGCTTTGGGGTGAATAATTTGAGCGCTTTGGCTGAAGCAATTTACAATCTGTGTTTATCGTACACACCAGTACTGGATAACGACTTAACCAACTGGTTCAGAGAGCGCGAACCTCTGTTTATTGGTTTTCTTCAACGAGCTAGAGATGTTTATCTTGAATATGACCATAATGATGCAGTTGCGTTTCCTGATGCAGCCTTGAGGCGCTCCTACTTAATTTCTTCGGATGCCATTCTTTCCCGAGAAATAATAAACGATGTTTTTCCAGATACGCCCCGCTCGCAAGTTAACGAACTGACGGATGGCCCTCAATTGTCCTTAACTGCACTTACCTTGCGTTTAAACATTCCTATTTCGTCGGTACTCATTTGTCGTCAATGGTATCAAGAGTACCAAATCAAGGCAGAAGAAGGGATTCATCTTTGCGATCCAGAACGCAATGCTGTTCGATATGAAAAACGCTGGTGGAAACTTCAACGTAGTCGTGCCTTGATTACACCCGATATTGTCCTTCTTCTTACAGATGCTCAATTGGTAACGACTTTCTTTCAGGCCGTTTTTTGTGGATTGATCGTTTCACAACAAGAGAACGATTCGGATCAAGAAATATGGACAATGCAAGGCGTTGAAGGATTTCCGCCATTACCTTTGGCCCCTGCAGGGAAAGATGGATTAATATTGGCATTACGTCGCTTTGTATTGGAATTGTCGAACGACCCTACCGCGGCACAGAATCCAAATAACCCTTTTCACCCTGACTCAAGGGATAATTATTTAGGTTCCTTAAAAAGAAGAATTAAGGAAATCTTGCAAAATCCAGCAAAACGTGCCCTGTGTGATGCTATAAAGCATCGGGAATTAGCCTACTGGGAAAGGCGGGCAGAAAAAGATACATTCGCGCATTCGTTCTATGTCCTTCTCTTTTGCGAGGCAGACGAACCGGTTGCGCCAAATTGGTGACATTGGAGTGTGTTATGTCTAATTTTCTATTCTATAAAGGCTTGAAAATAAACCATCATGGACAGCCGCTTGAAATTCAGCAATACTTATCTTCTGGCTTGACAGGAGAGGTTTCTTTGGGCTTTCTCACTCTTGCCGACGGGGCACAAGTGAAGGTGGCCGTGAAGGTGCTGAAAACGCGAGAATTCCCTATGGCAAAAACGCTCTTTTATCAAGAGGGCGAAACGTTGGCGTTGCTTCAAGGTTTAGAGCAGAATGAAGATGAGCAAGATGAACTTGACCCGACCTTGAAAATCGCGCCAATATACTATGGGCTAAATGAAATTTCGCTGCAGGGCGACGATTCCATTCCTTACTTGGTTATGGAATTTGTTCAGGGAAAGCAGGTACCCGATTTGTTGCGCGAGCAAGGTCCGTTTTCAGAAGAAAAAGCGCTGGTTGTTGCATGGCATTTATATCGCATTTTGCACCTTCTTCATGAGAATCTTTTAAAGTCTTTTATTGACCTAAAATTTGAGGACCTTTGGTGGGTAGACGATGCGGGCAAGCGAGGGGGCGGGCAGTTAAAAATGACGGATTTTGGAACCCTAGAGGATATCAAGCCTGAACAGCGTAGAGGTATTGAGCGAGATTTGCTTCTGGGAGGCGTATATTTCTTTGCGCTGATGACTGGTCGTGTTTTAGGTTATTCTTTTGGGGAACTCAAAGAATTGGCCGAACCGTTGATTGAACAACAAAACAGGCGTATTTCATGGGGTACCCGTTATCTTTTGCGTCGTGTCCTCCACCGCAACCCGGAAGCCCGCCTTAAATCAGCAAAGGAAGTTCTTGATATTGTGCGTCAGTTGGTTGAATTCTGGACAATTGACCTTGATGACTTACATATAAAGGCTCAAAAATTTCTCCTAGACGCAGAGACCAGGAAGGAGATGAATAGTGCGGTGTTTGCTCGCGCCGCCTTCGATATTCTTCGCCTGCGCGAAGAGCAAATGTATGCGCTACCAATGCTGTATAAAGAACAGGATATGCAACGAGCGCAGGAATTATTAGATCGAAGCGACTATTTACAACGCGGCCTTGCCTTGTTACAGGGACGCTCATACACCTTGGCGCGTCAAGTGTTTGAAGAAGGGATGTCTTTTGTTGAAACCCCTGCTGTCTTACGTCATTGGTCTTATGTTGCTCAAATAGGCGAAGAAATCCCCCCTGATATACTTGAAGCGCGTTTAGAAGAGTTAAAATCAATTCTCAAGCACATTCACGAGAATGTTGAAGAACCCAAGGCCTGGAATAGTGCGCGACGCGATTTGACAAAATTAGACCTTTCGGTGCCTAATAAGTCATCCGTCTTGCCGAAGGGTTTGGGTTATTTACTGGTTGAGTGTGAGATCTACGAAAACTACCATGAAGCGCGTCGTTTGCATGCTGAGGAAAAGTTTGGTGAAGCCGCCCAACGATATGCTCAAATTCAGGATATCCTAGACCGCGAATTACAGCCTTGGGCTGTTAAGCAAATTCAGGAAGAACTTGGGAATATCGCAGAAGAGAGACGCAATGCTGATTTGCAGCGGACAATAGAAGGTGCTAAAAGGCTTTACCGGGAAGCCCAGCACATTCTGGAAGAAAAACAGATTGAGCAATATGACAAGGTGGTTGGCAAAGTTAAACAAGCAGTTGAGCAGGCTCCGTATGCGCCCTTCCACATTAACATGTTGACGGGTTTGATAGAGCAAGTCCTTGGGCAGATGGTGCAAGATGCCCAAGGACTTGATGTACGCTTAAAGGTGCTTGATCGGCTGGTTAATGAAAGTGGTTTCTTTTACTCTTTTGATGAATCTCCATCTTCTTTGGGCTCATCTTCTCGCTTTAGTTGCTTGACGCAACTGGCAATTGTTTTGCGTGCGCTTTTCGACCAAAATGAAGATGTTTTTTGTGACAAGGTAAGGGAAGTTCATTATTGCCTTGGTGAGCAGGGCGACATCTTGGCTGGCCTTGTGCTTTTGGCTGCCCAGAAAGCCATTGAGTCTAATCACCTTCTTTTCCTGAGACGCGTTATCCAATTGGCGCGAGAACGATTTGCTCATCTGTCAATGCCAATTGCAAAGTGGGAACAAGATGCTGAAGATCTTAAGCATAATCTTAGGCAAAAGCGCCACGAGAAAATCAATGAACTTTTTGATGAAATAGAACGTGAACTTTTGTTAATTTTGCCATCTAGCCGTCGTTTGCCACTACTTAAGCATCGCTTAGATACAATAGACGAGCGGCCACCGTTACAATCTGAGAGCCAGCGTTTAATAAAAGCGCGGGCCATCTTGGATGCACTAAAGCGCTTACAGCAGGAAGATCCTGACGATACCGATATTGCCGAAATAGGTAAAAAAATTCAGGATTGGGAAGGTGTTGTTCAGGAGTTGGAAAGAAATTGCACCAACCCCTTGGGGGCAACGGGCGAGGCAACAGGCGATGTAAGCCTGCGGATAGAAGAGATAAAGAAAGACCGCCAGGCGCTTGAGCATGATTTTGAAGCCTACCGACGGGATCTATCGACGCGCCCGACCAATTTTGTACCCAAGTTGCTTGGGCTTTGGCACAAAGTTTATAATCTGCTTGATCACTTAAATATTGATCGGCAGAACGGTCGGGCTTGGGCCGCTGACCAATTTGAGTTGCTGAATTCCACTTACCAGTGGATCAAGGAGACTTTGGATGAGTTGGGTATTGAGGCTTGGAAAAAGGTGGCCCATGAGGCTCAGACGAATCACGACGAGCTCTACGAAAAATTTAGGGAGGCAAAAGATTTATTTGAGGCCGGCAATGATAGTGAAGCGCTTTCTCTCTTAGAGGCGATACCACATTCCTGGGCTGCTGGCCCGGAATGGAAAGGCCTAAAAGAAAAAATCTCTGAGGTCCGACAGTGGCGAGAGTGGCATTCGGCGAGTGTGACGCAAAATTACCTGCAACAGCATGAGTATGATGCAGACTTTTTGAGCGAGATCCGAAATTGGGTCGAGCCCCCTCGTCTGGTACCTGGGGTTTATTGGAGCAAAACCCAAATTCCTAATTACCTGAATCGGTTGGCCGAGTCTGCAAAATGCGATATACAGATCAAAAAGAAGGATATTGCCTCCGAAGCATTTTTTGAAACCCTGCGCCGTTTCCTGGATATTCATTGGACAAAAGCCCTGCTTGAGGCGGTCAGAGCGCCCAATGGGATTTCCCCCCTGCCAGCCGAAGATTGGCAAAACCGCAACCGAATGGAAGAAGTCTATCGTTGGATAAGCCAGGACAGAATAGAGGAACTCTGTCACCAAGCACTTGTTTACCCGCCACAAGATCCCGAAAAAGCGCTTGAAAACTGGCAATTGGGTATCTGGAAGCAGGTGACCAGGCTTACTCGCGAAAAGACAAGTTGGCGCAAGAGAGTTCTTTTCCCTGTGAGAGCGCTTGTTGGACTTGTCGTTGTGGGAACGGTTGCCTTTTTGCTATCTAGATATGCTTTTCCTGCCGTACCTTTTCTGGGGGCTACCGCGACACCTATTGTGACAGAAACGCCTGCTCCGTTGATTGTCACCCCCACCAATTTGCCAACCAGTACTCCGGCCGAACCAACGGCTATACCAGTTACACCAACCCCCATACCGGAATCTACCTATCGTCTTTCTCCTCAACTGGCGAGCTCGTTAACACCCCTCCCTCCTGTCATCAACGACGATGCCACATGGTTAATAGATGATACTCAGGCCTTTTGGATTAACCAGGGTGATACACAATGGAAGCCTTTGAAGGATGAAAGCAAAGAGAACAAAGAGGGTTTTTGGCACCAGGCATCGGCCGAGAGTCCTGAAAAATTCTTCTACACAACAAAAGGGAATGTTGTTGTTTGGTGGTCTATGGACCAACCCTTTGCTGCCGATGGCTATTATCAGGTTTTTGTTGCAGATACGGCTAACAAGTCTGAGAATTTACCGCTACAAAAATACGAGGTTTTCTTAGACGATGTGCCAGTGCTGCCTGATATGGGCGAAGCCAGCGTGACTTTTTTGTCTAATACCCAGCAGCAATCTATAGATGTTTGGCGGTCTGTGGGGATTTATACGGTCAAGGCTGGGCAACGAATGAGCGTGAGCGTGACTGTCCCTGACCTAACACAATCTAAGAATGCGTTTTTTGCTGCTGATCGCATTCTGATTGTGCGCTTGAAGCCGGAGATGTCTGCCATTTTGGAAAAACTTAAGCAAACAATGCCGGCCGGTGGCATACTGGCGAGTCTGTTGGACGACAAGACGGCAGAATTGCATTACGAAAAAGACAGAACGGGTAACCTAGTGCGCTTGGACGAGAAAAAAGATTATACCATTTCCTCTTTAGAAGCGTGGAATGGCGAATATATTCGGTTTAATGTGCAACAGGATAAGGGATATCTCCTACCTTTATATATCAGATGGACTAAGTCTTTAGCCCCATTACCTCCGGGAAAGTACCAGGTCTATCTTTGGATTCCTGATGTAGAAGCCAACGCTCCAGCTGAATGCAAGTTGAAAATTGGTACAGATCAAACGTCTTCATGTGAACAATCCAGCCATCTACAATGGATGCCGATTTTTGCTGAACCCGCGGCTGTAACACAGGAGCAAATGACCTGGAGTTTTCAAGTCACTTTTCAAGATAAGAGAGGTATTTTGGCAGCAGATGTTATTGCCATTGTTCGTTTGCCTTAGGATGGTTGTTATTCATACCGAACTACGGTAACGTGGAGGATATATGGATTATCTAGATATTTTACAGTTGATGAAAGCGCGTAAACAAGATGCCCTAGAGGTCAGCGAACGCGAGCGCATTGGTAAAGAAATACGAAAACTGGAAAAATGGGTGCAAACAGGACAAGCGGGTGAATGTCCAGTGGATGTTACACCTTATATGTCCACTGCCGATATGGTTTCTCAGACAACTGATGAGCTTGGCGTTGCACACACAGCAGATGAAATGACCTTGCCCGAAGAAGATTTCGACCGGGAAGAGCATATTTTAGAAGAGCGCAATCAAAGGGTTTTACGGGAAGAGTTGGAACATGCCAGAAAACTTTCGGCTGAGGGTAATTATCGTCAAGCTGTTGCTGTAGCATCTCAGGTGGCTGAGCGTGCAAGCGGCAATCTGCAGAACGTAGCCGCCGAATTTTTGGCCCAAACGCGAATGTTGCTCAGCCAGGCCCTTAATCAAGCGCTTGATCAAGGCGATGCGGCCCGAGAGCGCGGAGATGTAGAGAGTGCACGTCAGGCGTATCGTCAAGCCCTCTCATTGGATGTCGAAAATGGACATGCACGTCAGGCTTTGCTGGACCTGGACCGCCAGTACGGCACAATAACCCTGAACGAACAACTTGCGCGCATCCGTGCTGGTTTAAAAGAGCGTCGGGATATCAAACGGCTGGGGGAAGCCGTCTATGAGGCTGAAGCCCTTCAAGAAGAACATCAACTCCCGCCCGATTTCAGTGATTTGGTAAAAGAAGCACGTCAAAACTATGATGAGATTCGTCGTCAACATGGTGAAGGTACCACCATGATGCGTTATGGCAATGTGGATGTGCGGGCAAAGGCGGTATCCAATTTAGAGCAGGCGCTGGTAAGGGGCGAAAAATTTATTTGGGATATGACGCTCAATATAGAGCGTCCGGTTGAAGAGGTTTTAAAAGAGGCGCGCCAACTTTTACGAGAAGCATCTGAACAAACGGCTCAATACGAATTGGCAATGGCCGAGCGTTACAAAACTACTCGCCCTCAATATATTGGCGATCGGTTGCGCCAGGCCTTGGAACAGCCTTTTCAAGACAACGATCGCAAGATGCTGGAAGAGAGGCTAGTAGAGGTTGAACGATTTATTGAATCTCAAAAGAAAGCCGAATCCCTGCAAGAGAAAGCCCTAGGTGAAGAAGATCCATTGCAACGTTTGGGCTATTTGCTTGAAGCGCAAGTTGTTTTCTCATCTGCGCCAGGTCTAAAAGAACAAATTAACCAGGCTCGCTTGAGCGCAGAGGCGGCCCTGGAGTCTTCCCTGAGTGATGCTATTCAACGTGCCGGTCTGGCTTTAGGACGCCAGGCTTTTGATGATGCGCGAGATATATTGCTAAAAGCTGAAAATCTAGCCGCAGGTTGGCCAGAGGATAAAAAGCCAGATGTAATTATTCACCTGCTCCAAGATAGCAAGAAATTGCGTGGCGAAATCGACGATACTGAGCGTGCCTATGCTGAATATCAAAGTCTTGCACTTCAAATTCGAGAAAGGGTGAAAAAAAACGACGAGAGAGTTACGGCCTTATCTCTATTTGATAAGGTGAAGGATGATGAGCGCTTCCGAAAGTTTCCCGACTTGCGGGTACTGGCAACAGAACTTGACCAGTATCGGAATGTTAGCGAACAGTGGGTGGAAGCGCAAAAGGCTCGCGATGAGGGAGATTGGGGGCGGGCATATCAAATTGCTCGTTCTGTAATTGAGGCGGGGGCGGCAGGGCAATTGGCAAGCCAGTTTTGGAGTCTTCAAGAAGATGCCCTTACCGAGATAAACATTGCTCGCGCACAGGACCTTCTAGAAAGCGATGAGATTCGAGAGGCAAACGCAATACTGACAAGTACCATCAAGCGCGAATCCGATCGTGATCCTGAACGAGGTGCTTACCTAAAAGAACGCTTGAAGGAAGATCTAGAACGCGTTCAGGCGGCAATTCAAAATGATGCACCCATGCGGTCGCTTTACGAACAAGCCTGCAACCGCTTGGGATTAGCTGAACAGGTTGCTTTTCAGATTTTCCTTGCTCCTACTTTTGCTTTGCGGCAAGCAAAAGTAGGAGCCGATGGACAGGTGGTTAATTCAAGATGGCGGGCTTTTATTAATTCTGCAAAGGAATCTGCCGATGCCCCTGATCCCTTGCCAGACGAATTGACTTTGCTGGCAAAACAAAAGATGTTAGAATTTTTGAAATCAAAAAGCGTAGAAGAACAATTTCATGCTTTGCGCTTGCTTCGTTATGTTGGGGGTATCTCTAATGAAAAAGATGGCGATTGGCCGCCTTATCACTTATCTTTACGAACGGCAGATGCGCGGAGAGCAGCCTTGTTGATTGCCGAGTCTTTGCGTCAGTATATCTTACCTCTCTTGCGCGAAAAGTACCGAGAGTTTCTTGGCCGGGAAGCCGAATTGAACGATGAAGTTTTAGGACAACTGTCGGATTATGCGGGGCAGTTGCGTACCGCGGCTCTTTTAGAGACAGAAGATGAGCGTTCTATGGCGCGTTGGGCAGAAATCCATTGGGGAAAACGACAGGCGCTGGCCGCAGAGAAAATGGCCAATTGGGAAGGGGCCATTCAAGCCTGGAGCAAGTTGGAGCGTCACTATCCTGGCTATTCTGATGTTAGGTATGGCTTGCGTCGGGCGCAGGTAAACCAAGTTATTCAGAAGGCCCGTCACTTGCTTTATAATGATCACAAGGGCGGCGAAGCCATTACCATGCTTAAGGATTTTCAGCGTCAGCCGGAAATGGACAGCGTGTTGGAAATTTACTTGGTTCTTGCGGAAATATACGCTGAGATGGGTGAATTTGAGGCAGCCTTTGGCAACTTAAGCCAACTGGAACGGCTGGTTGAAAATATTCCGCCGGAATCCCGACCCGAAATTCAGACGCAGATTGAGGCTTGTCGGCAAAACATTGAACAGGAAGAACTGGCTGCCTATTATTTAGGTGAGGCTCGTTGTAAAGAGAGCAATGGTAATCCAGCCGAAGCGCTACGTGTCTTGCAAGAAGGTGTAGAAAATGAGCGCTTGCGGGATAAAACCGCGCTCCAGAATCTACGCGATGAAATTTATCACCGCGCTTCAGAAACCTTGCACGACAAGGTTCAAAAAGGACAGGCAGTAGGGACAAACGAAGGCAAGATTCAAGCGGTTATTGCACTGGTTGAATTGCAACACTTAGAAGATATAATCGGCGTCCCAAAAGAGAAAAGACGCTCTGGAGAAAGCCTTAATCTCTTGCGCGCTGAACTAGTAACGGTCGCCGAGTCGGTTGTTCGCGAAGCAACGGATATTGATTTTGTTAATATGCCGCTTCCTCGGGCGATTCAAAAGGCAGAGGAACTTTCTGCTCGACTTCAACTTTTTGTCACGTCTGTTTTTGGGGAACTGGAAACAGTTCGTGAAAGATTGACCAGGCGCCGTCAGGATATGGCACTTAACTTGGAGAACTTACGCGAACTTGAAAGGATACTTTTGCAAACCAATCAACCTGCCCAGTGGGATGAGGCCGTTCGGACGGGTGATTTTCGGGTTTTTGAGCAGGCGCTGCAAAGAATTCGTCGGCTTGAACTAAGCCAAATGGCAGAAGCGCGTACTTTTGAGCGGCGGATACAAGAAATGCAAGAAATATATAACCATTTGATATATTCCATTAATGAAACGAAAGAGAAGTTTAAGGAAGATAATTTTTCTGAAGTCCAACGCCTCACAGTTGAGGCGGGAGTACTTCCTTCGTTTCGTGAAGATGGTCAAATTTGGCAAACCGTTTCTGCTAAAGAATATGAGAAGATTTATTTATCTATGGGAGATCGATTGCGAATCCCTGATATCTATGGGATGGGGGATTTGGTTGGGTGGGACGATGTTCTAAAGCAGGCTGAAGAGCGTCAACAAGAGCTGGACATTTGGAGGGCATGGGATCGCCAAAGTGAGTATAAAATGGATATGGCTGAAAAGGCTCTGCTTGCGACAGAAGCCCATAACGATTCTGTGCCTATTCGACAAAGGAAAGCAGATTGGGAAGGACTTCGAGATGCTGCTCGGGAAGCAATCCAGGTGCTTACCTATCCTCTGCAACAAGGCGCTGTTGGTACACAAGAGGGTGTGCCATCAGCCGAAGATACTGCCGTTCTCAAGGTTGGTGTTTTAAATGCCAATGGTCAACCTATTCCTGCGCGTTCTAGGGAGGCGCGGCAAATACTTAAAGAGGGCGAACGACGTAAGGTCGTTGCCGAAGGTTGGTTATATAATGCCTTGTCAGAGATTGACGTCCTCGAATCCGCACTCCAGCAGCGTGGCTTTCCCTCAGAGGCTGAGTTTGCTGAGGCAACTGCTCAGAAAGACGCCCTTCGTCTTGAAAGGCTATTAGAACGTGCTCGCCGGGCCGGTATCACAGATGAAGCAGAACGAAAACGAGTAGAAACCTATCAAAGAGTGTTGAACGAGATGAAATCGAGAAAAAGGATGTTTCATGACATCTTTAAAGGTTTAGGCATATGAAAATCGCGATTTTAGCGGATATACACGCCAATGCTTATGCCCTGAGAGCGGTTCTGGAAGATTGCCAAGATCAAGATGTGGATGAGTATTGGGCATTGGGTGACTTTGTCGGTTATGGCCCTCACCCTGTTCCGGCCTTGCGTTTTCTTTGCCAGTATGTACGTCCTGATGCTTGGGTCATGGGCAATCATGATGCAATGATGGCTGACCTTTTGCTGGCCGAGGAAAAAGGTGCGCGGGAATTGCGCCTGCGGGTAGGTGGGGGGAAGGTGCCCGAAATCAGAGTGCGTGGTGTTTTTATGAGTTCCGACGAGTGGAAGGATACTAATGCTGCACCGGTGGATGCGATTGTCCTTAATCGTTCTGCCTTGGCAAAAGACATCGATATTGACACCTGGTGGCAAGCAGCCTTTACCCGCGAACGCATTTCCCCTGCTTCTTTGGAGGTGGACAACATTTCCTGTGTATTGGTCCACGCAAGTCAGGAAAAACCTTTGTCCAGGTACATCTATGGCTGGCATAAGGAGATACATATTCCTAGAGAATTAGCGCATCTTGAAGTTAAAGGAAGAAAAGGCAATCCTGTAATTCAATTTTATGGGCATACGCATGTGCCAACCTTTGTGCGAGCCGCTAAGCAAGAAGGTGGTTTCTCTATTCACGCCGAGAGAGTTTTACCCGGAAGAGATTTTGTGCTCGAAGAAAATTCGTTATACCTTATAAACCCTGGTTCTGTTGGGCAGCCAAGAGATAGAGACCGCCGGTCTTCTTATTTGATTTTTGATACTCAGAATCGTAACATCAGATTCCGGCGTGTGGAGTACGACTATGTACAGACGGCTAGCGATTTGGTTTCGGGCGGTTACCAAGACAGTTTGATCCGCCGCCTGCGAGATGCTCTTGCTACAGAAGAGACTCCTGACGAATGGTTAAGTGACCTTGGCGAGGCGGTTGTTCATGAACAATGATTACTTACCATCCAATCAAGGAAACCCTACCGGTTTTGGCTTAAAGGTTGGTTTGGTCGGAGGCCTTTTGATAATGGCTGCTAACCTGTTGGTATTTTTTATCAATGGCGCTGATCCCCGGGGTGATGGTGTGGTATGGATTTTACAGGTGATTTCTTACTTTTTCTTGGGGCGTCTGGCTGCATCTCGTCAGGCAGAAGCACAATTATATACTTATGAGCCAACGCGGGGCATTGTAGGGGCGGGAGTTGGGGCGCCCTTGGTTACGAGTTTTCTTGTGTGGCTATACATTATTGTGCGTGGCCTGATACAGGATGCAATGGGCATACTTGTTTTGGTAGAACCTTTTAGTCTTTGTGGTTGGATTTTTGTGGATGTCTTGCTGGCGCTTGGTATTGGCAATTGGATGGGGCGCTCTGTTGAAAAACATCACAATTACTAAATTTTTTCAGGAGGAACAAACAAACTATGAACGAGCAATGGTGGGAAGGATTGGTCCGTTTTATCTGTGGTTGGTGGTGGGTGCTGTTGGTCTTGGTGGTTTTGGCCCTTACGCTTTATTTTACGCGCACTTTATGGCTGCCTTTGGTTGGAATATAAATAAATATCTATACACTTGGTGGTGAAGACATGAACGAAAAGTGGTGGGAAAGGCCATCTTGTTGGGTGTGCAACTACTGGTGGGCATTCTTGGCAGGATTGGTATTTCTCCTGAGTGCTTGGTTTGCGCGCAGTTATTGGTTATCCGAACAATTGTTTGAGCCAAGCCTTGCAGTTGAGCCAACGCGTGTAAGCGCTTTGGGTACAGGAGATGTACAAGTTACACTGACCTGGGATAGTTATAACGATCTTGATTTATATGTGATTGACCCCAATGGAGATGTTTTGTTTTATCAGAGGCCTATATCGGCTAGCGGTGGGAAATTGGACGTTGATGCTAACAAGGGTTGCACCGCGAACATTACTCCAAACCCCGTTGAAAATATTTTTTGGCCAATTGGTGTTGCCCCTCGCGGAAGTTATACGATCAAGGTAAATTACTATCAACATTGTTCTTCTGCGACACTGTCGGATTCGTACATTGTTCGTTTATTGGTGGACGGAAGTGTGCAGGAATTTACTGGGACAGTTTCTGCGGTGGGAGAAGATGATCTTATTGTCACGTTTAGCCGCTAAGTTGCATTGTCTTTTTGCAAGATCCTACGAGTGCTTTTACGAGGAGAATATGAACGAAAAATGGTGGGAACGCCCAACATGCTTTCTTTGTAACTATTGGTGGCTTTTGTTACTTGTAGTTGTGTTAGGTTTAACGGCTTATTTTTCACGCGGTTTCTGGTTTCCGAAAATTATGGGTGAAACGGTCATTCCCCCCCCTCGCTTAACGCCATTTGCCCGCCAGTTGGCAGATAACGAATCTGTAACCAATTTCCCCGACCCAGAAGGCTTGTTTGCCTTCTCTCCCCCATTGGATTGGTCGTATCAAGACCTTGGTAGCCAGACTCACCAATGGGCTTTGCCAGACGGCGCTGTTGTATCAGTACACTCCGAGCCACTGGCGGCAGGAGATACGCTGGATAACTATGCCCAGGAAGTAACCACGCGTTTGCCGTATGATGTTCTTAAGCAAGAACAATCTCAGGTGGGTGGTCAGTTGGCCATTCGGCAGGAAATCGCGTATGCTGGCCAGGATGAACGGATAGCAGTTGGCTACATTGTATTTTACAATGACCGCAAGTACCTGATCGCTTTAGCGGGTTTGGATATGATTGATCCATCTGAGCAAGAACGGATTATTTTAGAGTTTGAAAATGTACTTTCTACGTTTCTTTTTAATTCTTAAGGAAGACAAGATGAAACCGCGAAAAATTTTGACATTTGGGTTGTTGATTATCCTTGCTGTGTTTGTGTTATCTGGCGTGCCATTGCGCTCAAGTCTTGCTCAACAAGGAACTTGTTGCTCCGCTGATTGGAAATTACCCTTGCCGGCAGGCAATTGGTTGATTACGCAAGGAGACAGAGACTCATGTGTAAGCAGTCATTGCCCTGGCGGTGGAGTGGTCAATGAATATGCTTTGGATATTGTTGCTGATACAGGGAAAGATGATGACACGCTGGGTGTGCCAATTTTGTCTCCAGCGGATGGCACTGTTCTCGACAAATTTTGGGACCCTTATGGAGGGGGAAATGTCCTCAAAGTTGAACATGGGGATGGTGGACCTGTAAGTGTGTACTTTCACATTCAAGATTACCTGGTTAAAAAGGGGGACACTGTGGCCCAGGGTAAGCCCGTGGCCACAATCGGCAAATCGGGAAGGGAGTGGTATCAACCCCACCTTCATGTATTTGTTTTGAAAAACCGGACCCAAAAGATAGGTTTAAAGATAAATTCGTGGGATGGCAATACAAACTTTGCTACGGGTGCAGTTATAAAGTCCACAAATGGATCTGGTTCTGAGCCAACTCCTATTGCTCCGCCAGCGGTGCTTTCAAAGCCAATGCTCTCTCAGCCGGAGAACAATTCGGTTTTATCCGAAAACTCTTCGGTTGCTTTGTCCTGGAAACCAGTTTCTAGTGCTTTCCAGTATAAAGTAGAGATTTGGGGTGGACAGTATGATCAGGTTATGACTCCTTGCAGCTGGCAGGCAGAGACTACCTGCCGCATTGGTACAATGTGGCCGGGAACAATGTACTGGCATGTCAAGGCGCGTGGTACAGGCGGCCTGGAAAGTGAATGGAGCGATACCTGGACTTTTACTGTTTCAGGGAGTCAATCTGCTTCCCCGACCCCATCTCCTGTGCCTGCATTTCTTTCTGCGCCAGATCTGCGGAAGCCGCGCAATGGCAAATCTTTCTCTACTTCTACAGATATTTGGTTTGAGTGGAATTATGTTTCTGGTGCTACCGAGTATTACTTGGAGTATTGGGGCGGGCCGTATGGGACGTTAAATTCAGGCTGGATCACAGATGTTGCATATCATATTGGAACCATGTGGCCGGGTACTTATTCATGGCATGTTAAGTCGCGTAATTCTGGACAAGAAAGCCCGTGGAGCAATACCTGGACGTTTATTGTTCAGGATGTCGCACCTACACCTACTGCTGCTGCGCTTGTCGTAAATCCACCCTCTCTGTCCAGTCCTGCAGATGGTTCAACCTGGCCGCAGACTACCGAGATTACCCTAAAGTGGTCTGCGTCTGAAAATGCCACAAAATACAAAGTTGAATTGTGGGGCGGACCTTATAGTTTGATGACTCCTTGCGATTGGCAGACCGGTAGATCTTGCTATATTGGAACAATGTGGCCAGGGATCATGTACTGGCATGTCAAGGCGCTTGGTGTCGATGGCCAGGAAAGTGCGTGGAGCGACACCTGGTCTTTTACCATTCAAGAAGCACAGCCAACTTTTCAGGGTAATATTGCTCCGCGCTGCAACCGTACCCCAGATGGCATCGGATCGAATAATGCTTTTGATGGCAACTTATCTACCTTTTGGACAGACGGCTTAGGTCATCAGTTTACTTTAGAGTTGCGTTTGCCTGATCCCATGGAGGTTAGCCGCATTATCGTATGGGATCGTCCTCAAAACTCCCCGGATAACAATCAAATCAATGCATTAATTATTCGTCTCAGTAATGGCTTGGAGAAAAGATTTGATATGAATAGCCAGGGAGCGCGTTGCATTGATGTGACATTGACCCCCCAGGTGATTTCATCTGTCACACTCAAGGCCCACGACTCTTCGGGTAATAATGGTTTGAGTGAGGTTGAGATTTGGGTGGGCCCGAAAACGGGCGGCCCAACCTGCTCCAACACCGGGAGAATGCCATAGTGGTACCTTTGCGCGCCAACCAAAAGGCGGTTGGGATTTTGGTTGGAATGACGCTTGGGTCATGAAGTAAACTTTTGCAAGCATCCAAGATCATACAATAGCCCAAGGAAGGGCTGTATAGAACTTTCAACTTTGAGGAGATAACCAATGGAATGCCTAAATTGCGGTACGTACAATGATGAGGGCAACGCAGTGTGTAGTGCGTGTGGACTTCCGCTTGTAGATACTGCCAAAACTGCGTTACCGCCCAGTGCTAAGGCAACAATCGCATCGGTGCCAAAAGTTCCTTCGTCGGTACAGGATGCAACCGAACCCTTGATCCCGACATTCAGACCTGTGGCGGTTACACCCGCATCTTTGACTTGGGGGCCCTTTGCTTCTTATGGGAAACGTCAAGCCTATGGCGGTTGGATTGTCCCTAACGAGGGCAGACGTTCTTCTATATTCCTTGAGACAATCATAAAGAATTTGCGAGAAAATTATGCTTCTGTTGGCGATCTCTTTACCAAGGCTTTTACGGGGCAAAGTCTTCACAGCGAGACAGAAGCGCGTCACTTCCTCGTGTTACATAGAGGGCAGGCGACCCTGGTGCTTAATGTATTGCCGGCGGGAAAAGATATTTTTATTTCTGTGGCATCGTTTCTTAAACCCCCGCTTAGTCGCTTACGCTTGGGGTTGGGGCTGGTATCTGTGTTGGTTGCACTGGCTTTTTTCTTGTTTTTCCCCCTGTCGTTTGCAGGTTTAGTAGAAGAGTATCTTTGGCGGGGAGGAAAGATATTTTCAAACCCATCTACGATTATGCATATGCTGTTTTTGCTTTGCGTTTTTGCTCCGCTGGGTTTGGCAGCCATCGCGGGTGTATTTATTGCGTTGGGCAAAGCGCTCTTCTCGTGGGTTGTGAGTATGGACTTTGGAGCGCCGTTTCGTATGCTACCTCATGAGTTTTTGCACGAAGATTTGTTGATGATGCATCAATCTATTGAACAGGCATTGGAAAGCGCCCTGGAGAGTTTGGACATTCCCCCTACTGCACTCAAGAGGGTGTTTCCAAAAATCGACTGATGCCCCTTTGCCGGGATTGACCAGAGGAGGGTCCGATGCATGAAGAGTTATTTTCAGAATCGTCTCACCCGCCAAGCAATAAGTCCGCTTGTCCGGTCTGTGGGGAGAAGATCCAGGGGCGGTGGACAGAGTGCCCTAACTGCAGGGCTGTCTTGCCTGATGTATCGGCTTTGCCCTCCTCTTCATCCTTGTCACCCGACGAAGCGATTCAATCAGAGGAAGTGCTTCAGCCTGTTTTACCGGCAACCTCCGATGATGAAATTCGATCTGATGCCAAACTAACAGTACAGACGCTGCTAGTATTGGCACAAAAATTGCAGATGCAGGGGGATGAGAGTGCAGCCCTGGAGATCTATCGCCAGGCGCGGGAGTTGACCGACGGTATGCTGGCGCAATTGCTGGACGCCCTTGTTTGGAAATTGGAGGCCGCTGGCAGGGAGGAAAGTACGTCAACGCCGGTCATGCTGCAAGGAGAAACTCCCATGGCAGGCGCCGACGACTTGCAGTCGGGTAAGCCTGCCGGCGCCAATCTACCGAAAGTAGTTGATGGGCAACAGAAAAAACGCCGGATATCCTTTGCCTTTCTAAGTTTTCTATTTGGGGTGGGGTTGATGTTGGGATTGGGGTTGCTCAACCTTGGGACGCGCGGTTTTGGTCCGTTGGCCGCATTGGCTACCGATACTCCTACCGCCTCGCTTACACCCACGTCCACACGCACCCCTACGGCCACGCCGCCCCCTAGCCGTACCCCCCCACCAACGACTACGGCTACACCGATTCCCGGAACGACTAGCAAGCGCGCCCAAGACGGGATGGACATGGCCTATATCCCGGCCGGCGAATTTCAAATGGGCAGTGAGAGGGGCGACTACGATGAGATGCCGATTCACAGGGTCTATACGGATGCTTTCTGGATTGATGTGCATGAAGTGACCAACGAGATGTTTTCCCTGTGTGTCCAAGCGGGGAAGTGCCCATACCAAGGCTCATATTTCGATTCTGCGAAGAGAAATCACCCGGTGACCCATGTGTCATGGTATGATGCCCAAAAGTATTGTCAATGGGTGGGTGGACGCTTGCCTACCGAAGCCGAATGGGAGAAGGCTGCCCGCGGCGGCTTGATGGACTCCCCTTTTCCATGGGGGAACGAGAGTCCGACTTGTAGAGAAAGGGCAAAAAATGGTGCGCAGATTTATGGTTGCTCTGGCGCTACTGTAGATGTTATGTCCTTTGCCCCCAACGGCTATGGTTTGTATGACATGGCCGGCAATGTTTGGGAGTGGGTGGCCGATTGGTATGCTGCAGACTATTATCGCAGTTTGACCGATGACGCGCACAACCCGCAAGGACCATCTTCTGGAGAAGGCCGCGTGCTGCGTGGCGGCGGGTGGGACAGTTATAATGTCCGCGTCTCGGCCCGCTTCGGGTTCGAACCCGTCGTCTGGGTCAACTCCATCGGGTTTCGTTGCTCTCGCTCACTTCCATAGTTCTGTTTGGGACAGGTCCCTTGCCCCAACACTTTTGGGGGAGACCACTAAGAAAGCAGCCAAAGACAAAAAATTGCTCACATTACTCTGGGAGACATCCATGTCTGCAAAACCTTTTCCCATGCAATTGCAATTAATGGCTTCTTTTTTGTCAACCTTTGCTCTATTTTTGGGGGCCTGCGGCTCCACAGAAAACCATATTGCTCCTTCTCCTGCTCCTGCTCCCCCTGGTCCTTTACCTATTGCTTCATCAGATCCTATCTATTGTCAGCCCCTAGGCCCAATTCCGCCAGTTGATTCTTTGACCGATCCAGGCAGGCCGTCAAATTCCTTACAAAGTCTTGTTATTCTTTTAGATGCTACGGATAGTATGATGTGGAAAACAAACAAAGCCAGTAACAACGGACAGTTGTTCCGTTTGCGTAACCAGGTTGCTCTTTTCTTTCTTTCCCTAGCGCACAAGCGGTATGCATCTTCTGTGGATGCGTATGAATTTGGGGGAGGGGATCTTAAGCCAGTATATAGGTCTGGTTCAACCTATACGCCAGGGGTATATAACATGATTCTAAATTTGGACCGTCAGTTGGGGGGCGATCTTTTTCCACAAACCCTGGACAGGTTGCTTTCAAATGGAACGGCAAAATCAAACATCCTGTTGATCACAGATGGTTATGTTGAATATAAGGACATTTCGGTTAACAAAAGCGAGATTCCCAATGTAGTTAGGAGAGGTGATGATATCCACCTTTTTGTTTTGCTCCTGCGTGCTAGAGATAATCCCCTTATTAGCAACGAGTTAATAGATATGTGGAATGTAATTGGTTGTGATGACGCCATTGATGTTCTTTGGATGCAGGATTTGGATAGTAATGGGTGGAAAAATTTGACACAGAAACTTTTTGGGGTAGACGACAGCGGCTTGTTTTTTTTACCTCCTAGCGAAACTAGCGAATATGTTGAGAGTCCCTCAATAGGGTATACTGTTGTCACTGCTGTAGAGATCGAAGAAGGTAGCCTGATTATACAATCTTCGGGATCTAGTTTCTCTATTGTTGAAATCCCTAATGTTAGAAAGTCGCAGCCGTTTGCATTGCAAAGTCAAATCCAAAACCAGACAGGTAAGTTTGTTGCCTTTTGGGCAGAAAGCACACCAATACCTTCTTACCTTCGAGTCGTTGAATCCTCTCCTGAAAAAATCACTTTGCAATGGCACTTTATTTTTCCAAAGGAATTTCACTTCGACAGCGAACAACCGTGGATGGATGGTATAGCCCGCGAATACGCTCCGAGTTTAACAAATGCTTCTTTGGGACAGTCGCGCTGGATACAAGACAACGATTCTCTCATCAGTACATGGAGATGGTCTTTTAAGCCAGAAGACCAGAAGGGTGGATGTTTTTCTGTTAAAAGTCAGAGAGACAATTCGTTTGTGTTTAAGTTTCCAGTTTCGGCGCCCAAGTATGACAAAGATAAACGGTCAATTTTGCTTATACCCATATTTGACGCGGATGCGAATGTAGAAACGTTTACCATGACTTCTGCTTTCACCGTAGCCGAACTGGATGAGATAGGTGAAAAACAATGGTGTCCTAAAACTAAAGGAAAGGGCAACGAGAAAGCCAGGTTAGAAATTCGCGATATGAGGACAGAAGAGCATGCCCCTTATTATTCTTCAGAAGAAGGGTTCCTCTGGCTAAAGAATGTGCTACCAAATTTGCTCTCAAAGGACAATAATGGTTGCGGCTATGAAGAAATTAACGCGGCTATAATATTAAGGGACAAGTTGAATTTGGCTTGCCAAATTGACCAAACTACAATACATTGCGAGGTTCGGCCATGAATTTGCCTCTTCCGCGCTCACGTTCTGGTATTCTTGCGGCTATTCTGCTCACTGTGACGACTTTTTGTTTTTATTACATTGCAGTTTATAAAGACATAGAGTCGAGCCTGAGAGAAAATTTCTACTATTCTGTAAACGACCTGAGATTCCCTGACGAAAACATCAAACTCACGTTGCTTGTTCCCAAGAATGTGTTGTCAGCGGTGCCCGGGCAAATTTACATCACTGTTCACAACGAAGACGAAAAGGGAAGACGTGTGCAGATAGGTTTTTTTATCAGCGACGAATCTTTATTGCCGCTTTCTTCTCTTTATCCTGAAGCATTCTCGCGAGTTATTGCGGTTGATGTGCCTCCTAGGGGGGTTTCTTATGCTCGTTTCTTACTGGGATGCGAAATTAAGGAAACATCCCAAGTAAAATTCTTTGTCAACCAGAAGGATCTAGATGTTCTTCCTTCCATCAGGACACAAGAAGATGCAGGGAAAGCGCTGCTTCGTGTATTGGCTGAGAATTTACTTCTTCCTCCGTGGAGTAACCTGACGCTTTCAATTTTGGCCTTCCTCTTGGTATATTTGGCAGAAGATAAAGATAGCGGCGTTTTGAATCTTGCAGAGGTGATAAGATTGATAGGGGTGGGTGGGCTTTCGTTATTTTTTGTTTATTGTTTGGTCATTAGGCTTTTGAATTCAGTAGGGGATTTGAAAATTACAGAAAGGGTTTTGTATATTGCTTGGCCACTCCCGCTTTTTCTGAAAAGTGCAACTTTCAGGGCAGCATGGATGGCGATCCGACATCCTTGCAACTTGATATCGCATCTAAAGGGAAGGCTATTACAGATATGGGCGATTTTTCAAACAAATCAACAGAAGCCTTGCCAAACGAATCAAAAGAAAACTCACCAAAGGAAGGCGCAATGAACCATAGTTTTATTTTTGTTTTTTTCCTGATCTTAACCTTGGTAATTAAGGCGCTGGCTTACATAGGTAGGGGGTTAGAAAAGGGTGTTCAAGGCAAAACCGCCACCACTGTTGAAGAAATATTAGTGAATATGGAAAGACAACAAGATGGCCTGCTCTCAACAATAGGATTTCAGTCTCAAAAAATGGAAGTGTTACAAAAGGAAATAGCCCTTTGTCGAAAAAGCATGTCCCGATTGGAGCAAAAACTTCAATTTGTTCCAGTTGTAGAACTGGAAAGGCCTGCAGATACGCTAAAAACCGAAAAGGAATATAAGGAATGTCCATCTTGTGGAAATGCCACTAACTTTAAGGACGCGGGTTGGTGTTACCAATGTGGCCATTGTTTTTTGGAAGATTGACCCGGTATCTTGAATTTAGTATAGGTGTAATATCTGGAATCAATCTGAACTTCCCACGCCTTGCAAAAACGCTGCCAGGGCGGGATTCCTCCCCTCTCTGGCAGCGAACAAACGACTATTCGACTATCAGACTACCAGGCGATCTACCCCATCTCCTCCAGCCTCTTCCACATCTTCGGCGCCAGTTCGCGCGAGCGGGCGGCGATGCGCTCCTCGTCCATCGTCAACACCTGCTTGTTGCGCATCAGGATTTGCCCGCGGCAGACGGTCGTATCTACCACGGCGTCCACCAGCCCGAAGATGAGATGACCGAGGAAATTGGCCTCGCTGAGCGGCGTGGGCGGGTGATAGTCCAGGATGGCCAGGTCGGCCGGGCGGCCGGGGGCGATTTCGCCCAGGGTCAGGCCAAACTGACGGCGGGCAATCTCGCGGTTGTTTTGCAGCAGCAGCGTCGGCGCTTCGACGAAGGCCACGCGCGGGTCGCGGTTGGCCAGGCGGTGCAGCAGGTAGGCGCAGCGCATTTGCGCCAGCATGTCCGAGTTCATCCCGTCGGTGCCGAGGCCCACCAGCACGCCCTTCTTCAGCATCGTCAGCAGCGGCGTGACGCCCACGGCGTTGTTCATATTCGACTCGGGGTTGTGGACGACGATCGTCCCGGTCTCGGCCAGGATGTCCATCTCGGCCTCATCCACGTGGACGCAGTGGACGAAGATGGACTTCTCGCTGGTCACGCCCAGGCGGTGCAGGCGGTTCACGGTCGGGACCCCGTACCTGCTCAGCGAATCCTGGCGGTCGGCGGCGTCCTCGGCAACGTGGATGTGGCAGCCGACGCCGTGTTCCCGGGCAATGCCCACGCAGGTCTCGACGGTCTCGTCCGAAACGGTGAACGAGGCGTGCAGGCCCATCATGGCGGCGATTTGCCCGTCGCCCTGACCGACCTTCTTGATGAAGCGCTCGTTTTCGGCAATCCCGCCGCCCTTGACGTTGCGGTCGGAGACCTCGTAACACAGCGAGGCGCGCAGACCCGCCTGCCGCACCGCGCCCTCGATGATGTCCAGCGAGCCGTCGCGCATGGACGGGGAGGCGTGATGGTCAATGATGGTGGTCGTGCCGTTGCGGATGCAGTCAATCAGCGGCAGTTGCGCCGACAGGAGGATGTCCTCGTCCAGGATGGCACGGTCCACCTTCCACCACAGGCGCTCGAGGATTTGGACGAAGTTCTCGGCCGGTTCGCCGGGGATGGACATGCCGCGTGCCATGGTCGAGTAGAAGTGGTGGTGGGCGCAGATGAAGCCGGGCAGGATGATTTTGCCGGAGCAGTCCACCGCCTCGGCATCCGGGTAGAGGCGGCGCATCTCGGCCGCGTCGCCCACCGCCGCGACCGTTTCCCCTTCGGTGACGACCGCCGCGTTCCACAGGACGCGGTTGTTTTCGCCGAGGGTGACGACAATGCCGTTTTCGAAACGAGTAGCCATATGATTTCTCCTTCTGTAGGACAACTCTTGTAGGACAACTCTTAAGAGTTGTCCTACTCTTTCAGCGCCGCGGCTTCCTCGGGTGTGCGCTCGCGCATGTAGAGCGCGCCGGTGAAGCACTTCTTGGCGCAGATGGAACAGCCGATGCAGCGCGCCGGGTCGGTATGCGGGATGCCGCGCTCATCGAGCGTGATAGCCAGGTACGGACAGCGGGCGCAGTTGCCGCAGGAGGTACACAGATCGGGGATGACCTGCGAAATCTTCTTGACCGGCGAGAGTTCCATGAAGCCGGTGATGGGGTTGGGCTGGGCAATGCCGATGAGCTCCTGCATCGAGCGGATGCCGCGTTCCTGCATCAGGAAGGCCGTGCCAGATTCCAGGTCACGGATGATGCCGTAGCCGTATTTCATCACGATGGTGCAGAATTGCACTGTCTTCACGCCCAGGGCCAGGAAGTCGGCGGCGGCCTTGTAGTGCATCGGCCCGCCGTTGCCCGAAATCTCGATGCCCTCCGGCACGGCGTTGGCCAGCGTCAGGTACGAGATGGGGGTCACGCCCTCGCCGCTCATGCCGACCACCACACCCTCCTCCCAGCGGCGGCCGGGAGCCGGGCGGAAGGCCAGCGTGGGGAACGAGTTGGCCAGCGTGATGCCGGCTTTCTTGTGCGGGTACTTCGCCAGCACGCCCTTGATGGCGCGCAGGATGGGGATGATGGAGGTGACCGCCGCCGTCAGTTTGAACAGTTTGGGGATGTCGGGGTCACTGACCTGCATAATCCAGTCCACGATTTTGGCCGTCAGCGCGGCGTTCTGCGAGACGATATCGCCCTCGGTGCCATCGCCGCCCTGCGGACAGGAGAGCGAATACTCGATGCCCATCGCCCCGGCGGATTCCAGTTTCTTGGTGTTCGACTGCCAGCCTTTGGCATCGCTCTCATCGTGACCCGTGACCGGGCCGCCGGTGGAGGCCATCGTCAGCCGGTCGGGCCATTGCTTGATCAACTGCTCTACTTCGCGGCAGACGCGGTCGAGCGGGTGGCCGGAGACGTTGTCGGCGTTGCCGTAGGTGGTATTGCCAAACGTGACCATGTACTCGCCGGGGATGTGAATCGGCACGTTGTCGAAGGCGGTCTTCATCACCACGCCCGCCCAGCCGGCCTCGTAAGCGCGGGTCACCTGCTCCAGCCCGTCGCTGGACGGGGAGGCGGAGATGAGATACGGCGACTTGATTCTGCGCCCGAAGAATTCGGTCTCCAGCGAGACGGGGACGGGGTTGTAGCCCGGCAGGACGTAGTAGGACTTGGTGGCTTTCTTAACCTCGGGACGGGCCTTCTTCTGGATGTAGGCGTCAATTTCCAGGGCAACATTCTTGCCCGAAGCCGTGGCCTCGACCACCGTCTTCGGCCCGTTGACCAGGTCGCCGGCGTAGAACAGGCCCTCGGCCTGTTCGCGGGGCAGGGCGCCTCTCATCCCGATGGCAACGATGACGGCGCTGAACCCGCTGCGGGTCGCGCCCGAACCGGCCGCGTCGCGCACGTTGGCCGGGCTGAAGGGCATCCCTTCGGGCAGTTCCACGCGCACGGTCTCCAGACCGGTCACCTGGCCGCCCTCCGCCAGAATGCGGCTGACGCGGATGCGCCCGTTGACCTCGATGTCGAAGTCGAGCAGTTCCTTGCGTTCTTTGGCGGTGAGGGGCATTTCGGCTAGTTTTTCGAGCATGAACAGTTCCACGTGCGCCGCGCCGCGCTCTTTGGCCGTGACGGCGCAGTCGAGGGCGGTCGCGCCGCCGCCGATGACCGCCACGCGGCCGGCAAAGGTGTAGGCCTGCGGGTTGGCGAGCAGGTCGGCCATTTTTATCGCCAGCTTCTCGTTCTCGATGCCCAGTTCGATGGGTTTCCACAGTCCGGCGGCCACGCAGACGGCGTCGTAGTCCTTCAGCAGGCTCTTGGGATCTTCGACCTTCACGCCGGTTTTGGCGGCGATGTCGCCCAACGACAGGAGGAACTGGATGTCGCTGGCGACCACGTTTTTATCCAGGCGGTGATCGGGGATGAAGTTGGCCATCCCGCCCAGTTTGTCGCGGGCCTCGAAGATGGTCACGGCGTAGCCCATCTGCGCCAGCGCGGCGGCCGCGCCCAGGCCGGCCGGTCCGCCGCCGACCACGGCCACTTTCTTGCCGTTGGGCTGGGGCTTCTTCAGGGGGGCAAGTCCGCCCTGCTTTTTGGCCATCTCCACGATGGTTGCCTGGACGAAGGGGATATTGATGGGGCCGTCGAACTTCTTGCGCGTGCAGGCGGCCATACAGAACGTATCGGGGCAGACCATCCCGCATACCCCGCCCAACGGGTTGGCTGACATGATTTCAGCCGCCGAGCGCCGAATGTCTGAAGGCTGGCCGACCCGCGCCGCCATGATGAAATCGGCCGGCGAGCAATGCACCGGGCAGGCTTCCCGACAGGGCTTCTCCTCGCAGAACTCACAGCGCCACAGTTCGGCCTGGAGTTGAGCGGGAGTCATGATGAGTGGATTTTTGGCATTCTCCATAGCGCACCTCTTGGGGGAAATTGTCTGACAACTGATTTTATTATAGCACCAGAGAAAAAGAAAAAGTAGGTCACGTTTCAGATAAAATAAGTAGGTCACGTTTCAAACGTGACCTACTTATGACTATTAAGAGTTGTCCTACTCCAGATTCAGCCCTTTCAGCCCGCCGACCAGGTCGAGGTCTTCGGGCAGGTCGAGGTCAAGGCCGAGGGAGGGGGAGGTAACGGTTTCGACCCGCGCCCCGGCCGCGGCAGCAAGTTCGGCGTGACGGCGGCTCGAGCCGGGACCGTAGGCGTAGTTCAGCAGCCCGGCTGGGTTGACGAACAAGGCGTTGGTGCCGTCTTCTCGCCGGTCGGGGGCGATGACCACAACCGGCGGGCTTTGTCCGCGCCGCAGGATTTCGCGGATGTCGTCCGCCGTCACCAGCGGCAGGTCGGCGGGGAGGATGAGGACGGCGTGCGCGCCGTGCATTTGGGCGACGGCGGTGGCGCGCTTGAGGGCGATGTTGAATTGCGGGGCGCCGTTTTCCAGCACGGTGCGGCCGCCCAGTTCACGGGTCAGGGCCAGGGCGGCGGGGTCGCGGCTGACGACCAGGGTATGCTCGATTTCAGAGACTTCGTTGAGCGTGTCGAGGCTATGCTGGAGCAGGTAACGGTTCAGGCGCGCCCGCTGATCTTCGGTCAGCAGGCCGGCCAGACGGGATTTGCCGCGCCGCAGGGGTTTGACAGGGACGATGGACCAGATAGTCATGAGTCGAATAGTCAGATAGTCGGATAGTGTATTGTATCGCCGACCTGTGGTCAGCCTTGCCAGGCATAGCCTGGTGGAACAGCGTATCGCCGACCTGTGGTCAGCCTTGCCAGGCATAGCCCGGCGGGACAGCGTATTGCCGACTTATGGTCGGCTGCGCCGGGAGCCCGGCGGTACACAGGTCTCAAGGAAGTTTAGCACATCTTGCGCCAGGCGTCTGCGGTCGGCGGGGGTGTTCATCAGGGTATCGGTGACCAGGGTGGACAGGCCGGCGCGCTGCAGGACGGGGGCGCTGGCGGCGTCCACGTTGTCCAGCACGAAGGCGGTCAGCAGGCCGCGGTAGTGTTCGGCCACGGCCACCGCGGAGGGTTCGATGCCCAGTTCGCGGAACATTTTGGCGGCCGGGCCTTTGACGGTCTTGCCGCCGAGGATGGGGGAGACGGAGAGGATTGAGGATTGGGGATTGAGGATTGAGGATTGGGGGATTGAGGATTGAGGATTGATGGTGGAGGGGCGGAGATGGAGGACGGCAAGGATCGGGTCAATGCTGACCCAGGGGTTGGAGGGGCAAATGACGATGGCGTCGGCGCGGCGGAGGGCTTCTTCTACCCCCGGCGCGGGGCGGGCGGACTCGAGGCCCTCGAAGCGGAAGCCTTTGACGCGCGGTTCGCAGCGGTGTTTGACGAAGTATTCCTGGAAGGGCAGTTCGCCATACTCGACCGTGTCCACCATGGTGCGCACGGGCTGGTCGGACATGGGCAGGACGGTGTGACGCACGCCCCAGGCGGCGCAGAAGTCGCGGGTGATTCGCGAGAGGGGCTGTCCCTGCTTCAGCCGCCGCGTGCGCTCGAGGTGGGTGGCCAGGTCGCGGTCGCCGAGGTTGAACCAATCGGGCGCTCCCAGGCGGCGCAGGTTGTCCATCGCCTGCCAGGTCTCGTCGGCGCGGCCCCAGCCGGTGACCGGATTGGCCAGCCCGGCCAGGGTGTAGCAGACCGTATCGAGGTCGGGGCAGATGTAGAGGCCGAAATGCTCGAAGTCATCGCCGGTGTTGACGACGATGGTCAGGTCTTCGGGGGGCAGGAGTTGGGCAAGGCCGTCGGCCAGTTTCGCGCCGCCAACCCCGCCGGCGAGGGCAGCGATTTTCATCCGTGCGCGTCCACCTTCTCGATTTTGACCTTATACGTCACGCGCACTTCGCTGGGGGCGCGGTAGGGGTAGGTGCGCTCGCCGCGGTATTTGAACATCAGGCGGTCAATGTGTTCGTCGGCGCCGCTTTCGGTGATTTCGACCACGCGGCCTTGAATCTGAAGGTAGCGGTAGGGGTTGGCCGGGTCGGCAATGCACATGGCCACGCGCCCGTCGCGGCGCATGTTGCGGTCTTTGACGCGCCCTTTGGCCGAGTTGAGCAGGATGTGCTCGCCGTCGGTGTCGAACCAGACTGGCGTCACTTGCGGCGAGCCGTCCGGGTTGAGGGTGGTCAGGTAGAGGAAGGCTTTGGTTTCGTCGGCCAGCAGGTCACGGTGAGAATCGGGAACGAGGGTCATGGTCATCTCCTTGCCGTGTCCGACGGGGAGTCGGGCGGCTAGCGGAACATGTCTTGTTCTTTGGGGCGCAGGAGTTCCTTGAGCGAGCCTTCGCGCAGGGGGTAGGGGAAGCCGCGCACCAGCACGGCGGGCGTGCCTTCGGCGGCTTCGCCCATGACAAGCGAGGCGGCCGCGGCCAGTTCGTCGGCCACGGCGATGAAGGTGATGCGCAGGCGGTAGCCGAACAGGTCGGGCTTGCCGCGCGCGTCCACCACGGCGGGCAGGCCCGAAAGTCCGATGCACGTGCCGACGATGCCGTTTCGCCAGGCGCGCCCGTGAGAATCGATAATCATCACCCCCAGGCAGTGGCCGGTGAGCAGTTTCAGCCGGCGGCGGATTTCGAGCGCCGAGCGGTCGGGGTCTTCGGGCAGGAGCAGGACCCAGTCTTCGGGTCGGGTGCCGGCGGCCTGCGCTTCGGGCGCGTTGACGTTGGAGTGGTCAATCCCAGCCGAGGCGCAGACGAAGCCCAGGCGGTGTTCCACGATGACGGTCCCGGGGCGGACGCGCAAAATCTCGTTGCTCTCGCGCAGGATGAGTTCACACAGGCGCGGGTCTTTTGCGCTTCGCGTAGCCAATTCAATGGCTGCCTCCGAAGGGTTGATCTCGGCAAGGTTGACCTGCCTTCCTTCGGCCTTGCTGACGATTTTTTGCGCCAGGACGAGGATGTCGCCGTCTTCGAGGCTCAGATGGGTGTTTTCAAGGGCTTCCAGCAGAATGGTAGCCAGGTCGTCTCCCGGCCGGATGAGGGGAATTTTGGGAATGGGGAAAAGGCTGAGGGGCATAGGAGACGGAGAAACGGCTTGGCAATAGAGGATGTTGCCAGGCTAGTTTACACCGGCGGGCGCGGGATGCCGGTGATTTTGATGCCGGCGTGGCTGGAACCATATTGTTTGTTAAGGTGAATGAGCACGCTGGTCAATCCTTCGACGACTACCGAATTCTCGAGGGGACCCGCATCCCAGCCGCGCAGCCCGGCGGCTTCGACCAGTTTGATGGTCTCGGCGCGGGCCTCTTTGCTGGTGCCGGTGACGAGCACATCACATTCAATCGGCTCTTCGCTCAGGAGGTGTTCGTAGGAGATATTTTGAAAGGCGGTGCAGATTTCAACCGCCTCGCCCAAAATCTGGCGTGCCTCCTGCGCGGCCGAACCGGCGGGGGGCATTTGGACGGTGGTCACCTTGGGCGGGGCGAGGGGAACGGTCACGTCAATCAACAGTTTGCCTGAGAGGGCGTCGCGAATGCTTTCCAGCGTTTCGCGATGGGCGGCGTAAGGCACGGTCAGGACGACAATGTCGGCCTGCTGCGCGGCCTGAAGGTTGCTCATACCGGTTACAGACGATTCCATGTCCAGCGTTTCGTTGATTTCCGAGGCTGTGGAAACGGCTTTCTCAGGCGTCCTGGAGCCAATGATGATTCGATAGCCGGCTTTGGCCCAACGATAGGCCAGACCTTTGCCTTCCTTGCCGGTTCCACCTAAGACGGCTATGGTTAGTAACAGGGACGATTCTGTCATTTCAATATCTCCTCAGGATGCGGGGGAGGTAAGTTTATCCCGCTAACGGCAATTTCCCAGATGGTTTGAAAAGCGGCCTCGCGCACCTCTGCTTCTTTGCTGTGATACATGAGGTCATAAAGGCTGTGGATGACTCCTTCAGTTGGAGTCTGTGCCAAATAGGGTAGAGCAGCCAGACATTCATCAACGTTGCTGCTTTTGAGCGCCATTTGCAAGATGTCGGTGGCTGGCGATCCAGGCGAGATTCCCATGCCCTGAGTCCCTGCAAAGGCAATGAGCCAGGGAGTCTCGGAGGGTGGGGTTAAGGGTCGGGGAATGTAAGGTTTTGGGCGAGAGCGAATTTCCACCATTTCTGTGGCAGCATTGCGCACGATCCATTGATCGTCTTCTACCTGAACCTTTTCAAGTAACTCCAGCGCCCATTTTTCTTGCACGCGTCCCAACCCATAGGCCGAGGCGCGGCGAACCAGAATATCGGCTAACGTAATGCCATCCTGGAGTGCAGCATAACCTTCTTGCGGGTCGTTGGCCAATGCTTCAGCAGCCGCACGGCGTAAATCTTCATCTCCGTTCAGCAGGGACGCGGCCACTGCCTCAAGAGCAGGAGTGCTTCCAATGGCAATCAATGCCAGGCAAGCAACGCGGCGAATATAGAAGTCATGGCTGCCAAGTAGCGACTTGAGATTTTCGATGGCTTTCTGGTCTTGTAAGGCACCGCTTCCCAGCGCAGCCAGGCGGACTGTCTCGGATGATGGGCTTTGCAGCAATTGCCGAAACAATATAGACGCCCCAGGGTCACGGCTGAGAACCAGTGCAGCGACGGCTTGTCCGCGCAGCGCCAGCGGCAGGTTATCTGTCTGAAGCAGGACGGCCAGAGCCGCCATCACTTTGCCGCGCCATGTGGCCTGGCGGGGAGCGTCGCGCAGACAGCGTGCGACCAGCAGGAGGTATTGTTCCAACGGCGGCTTGGATTCTGCCAGGAACTTTTCAATAAGAGATCCGGCTTCTCCCTGGGCTGCCAGGAAGCGTATCGTCTGGGCTTGCCCGCTCCAGAAGGGTTGATCTTTCAGTCGGTCGCCGGCTTCGTAAATGGCCAGGGCGCGTCCGGCCAGATAGCCCTCCATCACAATATGACAGAAGCGCATTCGATTGTTCAAATGTTTGCTCAGGAGGCCGCTTTCTACCATTTTAGGCAACAGACCGGGAGAAGGCGGTGCTGATGGTGCGGATTTCCCTTTTTGAAAGCCTTTCTGCTGGGGAATCTCCTCTGGGATGGTTGGTTTTTCTTCTGGCGGTTCAAAGGAACGTACCCACTCGCGCGCGGCGTGACCGTCAAAAATCGGTTGTGAGGTGAGCACAACCTGCATGGCAAGCGTTTCTAGCGCGGCTACCGGAATATCCACCGGCGCCAGGCGCCGTAGATGGCACTCAATGTTATCCAGCACACTCGGCCCGAGTGCATCGCCAGCATAAGCACTCCAGGTTTTGAGGGTCATTTCTAATGGAGTCAGGTAGGCATTGTCGCTGTCTAGCCAAGCATTGAGCAGAATAGGATCGATGTTTTCCAATCCTGACTGCGCCCAGGCTTCGCGGGTAATGAAGCGTGTCCATACGTTCCCCCAACGTTGCAAAAAATGGCGCCGATTTTCTTGATTCCACGGCAGCAAGGTGAGCGCTTTGAATCCCAGAGACAGCAATCCATCTACATACTCCGGGCATGTAGTCGTCACGACACGGATTCCAGGATAGGTCTTGAGCAGGCTTTTCAGGAATTCTGTTGCACGCACAATTTCGGCTTGGGGCAGTTCGTCCAGTCCATCCAAAAGCAAACAGGCTCTACCACTTGCAAACGCGTATTGTACAAATGTTGGCAGGCGGGGCAGGTCAAGCAAGGGAGCCTGCTCTGCAATGGCGTTGATGATGGGTGTGAGTGGGTTGTCCTGACTGCTGGCAGCCAGTTGGAGATCTGCAACATGTAACAGGAAGGGGATTGCCTGTTGCAGTTCGCCAACGGTGATTTCTCCGCGCGCAATCTGTGATGCAAGATGAGCCAGAGCAACAGTTTTACCGCTGCCAGGCTGACCAGCCAGTGCCAGATGGACACCGCCAGAAAGCGCCTCTGCCAGGCTAAGGGTAGGTGCCTGGTAGGTGGAAGCCAATTCAGGCCACGCAGGCAGGTAGGGTAAACTGTGGGTGACGATGTCTTCCGCGGGAGGGGGTTCGCCAGGCAATGTGTAGGCTGGCGGGGCAAGCAGGCGCGGGGTAATCAGGATTTCATCCAGTGAAAATAATGGGGCGGCAAGGTGCATCCCTTGGGCCAGGAGAATGGTATTCTGGCGATGATGCTCCTCTAAACTGCTGGAGCGGCGAATTTGTGCTGCTTCTTGCTGTTCGCGCCAGTGGGCAGTGGTTTGTCCCAGGATGCTTTTGATTTTTCCAAACAGCCATACCAGCAGAATGCCTGCCAGGAATCCGACCCAGAAGGAGAATGGTTCAATGGGGGGGATTGGGATGTAAGGAAACATCTCCCTATTAGTTTACCACTTTATCCGGCGTACAGAATACGTCCACAAGTCGGGCAAAAGGCAATCTGTACAGGCGAACGAGCCGCTTGTTGAATGGCAGCGGTGAGAGTTGTTCCACAGGCATCACAGGAATTATCCGACACGGTGGCCAATGCCCGTCCACGCCGCGCCTGCCGCAGGTTCTCATATTGCGTTAGCAGATTCTCCGGCAGAGCCGTTACAATGGCCTGACGTTCAGCATACAGTCTTTGTAAATCGCGCTCCAGTAAAGCCAATTCGTTACTCAGGTCTTTGTTCTGTACACTTAGGCGGGCAATGACGACTTCTTGGGCTGCTTTGGCAGACGCATATTCATGTTCTGCCTCTTCGCATTCCAGCATGGCTTGCAATTGTTGATCTTCCAGGGTGACCAGATAGCGTTTTAGAGCCGCAACTTCGTTTTGGAGGTCTTGTAATTCTTTGGGGTTATGTACGCTTCCACCATAAAGACTGGCTTCGTGTTGTTCAATTTTAAGGCGTTGAGATTCTGTTTCTGCCTCACACTGACGCAATTTCTGTTCGGCTTTGTGCCAGTTTTCCTTTGCTGATGCCAGACGGCTGTTTGCCTGCTGGGCCTCAGCGTCGTTTTCCAACGTCTGACGAATCTGAGCCAGGCGGTTTTCCACCTGCTCGATTTGTATATCGGTTTGCTGGAGACGGTAAATTCCGAATGCAATGCTCATGATATTTGGGATTATATACGATATAAGATGCAAATAGGACGGCGTCTGAGCCGTCCTGTTAAACTTTATTGTGCTGGCAGATTGAAGTAATTGTATACTGCCTGTGAAAGTTGTGCGAATAGACCTGAGACCGAGTCCCAGATAGCCTGTACAGGATGGTAGGAATAGATGACCAGCACATAGTCGCCGCCAGAAGTATAAACAATGCCAGCATCGCTGATGTTGTGAATCACGCCGGTAACATCGGTTACCCAGCCATGCTTGTGGGCCACCTGTGTTCCCTCAGGCACGCCTGCCTCAATCAGAACCCCGATTCGATCCTGTGCCAGGAAATTGATCATTTGTTGACAGGCGGCCTGGTTGATTTTGCCTGGGAAGGCAGCAACCAATCCTCCGCCACCATTTTTTGCGCACTGGTACAGGTCGGCTAACAACATACCCATGTCAGATGAACTTGTCTGGTTGTAGGGGTCGGGGTCGGTATATACGTCGGTACGTTGATTGGCGGGCGTGCTGAATCTTTGCAGCAAGGGCGCGCCAGGTTCAAAATATCCTGCAATAAAAGTGTTTTGCAGGCCGGCTACTGCCATATCTTCTGTAACCAGGAGCGGACCGCGTGTCTCGTTTATCAATGCCATCAGGCGGTCGGCGGGTGGATTCTCAGAAATGCGGATCATATCCAGGATAAGGTTGGATGTCTCAGCATCGGGTGGCCCAAGGCGGATGAAATAGGAAACCAGGATGGGTATTTTGATGGTACTGGAAGCGGTAAAGGCTACATCTGGTTGAACAGGAATGGGATTTCCCTCTTCAAGCGCAAAGTGAATTTCCTGGCGGGTTTGCAGGTCAAGCAGATAGATGCTGATGATGCCATCGTAATTATTGGTGCGAATAATTTGCTGGAGCAAAATTTCCAGATTTTTAATGGGTGGCCGTTCTACACTTGGGCGTTGAAAGGTAAGAGCAACGCTGCGGCGATTTGGTGAACGCAAAGCATCTTCGATTAAAACTACCGCGCGGTCAATATCCAGAGTCCGGCCAGGTTTACCGGGGATGAACTCACTGGTGCCAGGAATGGGTTGAGCCGGTATGGTCGGTTCATCGTAACGAGATGCAATTTCGGTTGTCAAGTACTGCCGCAGCCGTTCCTCAGAGAGTGTGTAACGCAAAGGAATGGCTTCTCCGGCAGGAGGGCGATTCCATAAGTAATCCCAGAAACCGCCCCAAAAGGAGTTGCTAGTCCGGCGCAAATCGGCCGCGGCCAACATGGTCTCAATATCAAGTTGAAAGCCAACAACCGACGGTTCAATTTGAAATGAGGCTTCGCCGTATTGCACTTCGATGGGCAGACTATATATTTGTAGAATCCGCTGGGATGCGGTTTGTGGGTCTAAGCCGCCGACCGGTACGCCGGCAATGGTCATGCCTGCCGGATAGTAGGTGCGGGAACGGCTATAACCGACCAATTGAAAGGCGGTTAAAATGGCTGCGCCCAAAATGAACGCCAGAGAAACCCAACGCAGGATGAGAGATGTGTTACGACTTCTCACAAAACCTCCGATGAGAAAATTTTTGATGTGGTTTGGGTTAGGATTTTGGCAGCGCTTAAAATGTAAACGATCCAGGTAATATCTGCCAGGAAAAGATGAAGAATTTGCATTGGAATCGGTGCCAGTAGCAAAACGTTGACTGCGCCAGCAATGAGTTGCAGGGCAAAAATGCTCCCTAATGTAATGAGCAAATTTCTGGTTTGTTTATCGGAGATGTTTATCAATCGCCGAATGAGGAAAAAACTGTAACCGGCAACCAGTGTAGCGATAAGAGGATGGTAGACGCGCAGTCGTATGAGAAAATGCGTTGAGGGGTCACGATCGGCCTCCAGGCCCGCGCGTAGGGAAGCGGCAGGGAAGAGCGTGTCGCCCAAAGCCGTCACCGCGCCGCTCATCCCAATCAGGATGACACCTGCCAGTCCAAGGAATAACCAAGGGAAGTGTTTTTGTCCTTTTAGACGCAGGGGGGGGAGTCCAGATGCCCAGGCTGCGGTCAACGTCAGGCTTGCCAGCAGAATGAAGGTGTTTGCCAGATGTACAGCCATGGCTACCGCGCGGGCAACAGAGGCGTTTTGAGCCGTTAACTCAAACAACACCAAGCCGGCTCCTAGTAAAGCCTCCACTACGATGAAGATGCCCGAAAGCCATAGGCCAAGCCGTACTGGATGACCTTTTGCATACACGTGCCTCCCCCATAAGACAAGCGCCAGCACCAATATCAACGCTAATCCGCTCATCATGCGGTGCGCAAATTCAATGAGAGTGTGCACATGCGGGTTTTGCGGAATTACTTCACCATTGCACAGTGGCCAGTGGCTGCCGCAGCCAGCGCCTGATCCAGTAGCGCGCACATATGCCCCCCATAAAATGACCATCAAGTTCCAGCCTATGACGATCCACGCAAACCATGAAAAGGGACGTTTGTTCTTCATTTTCACATCAACAGTTATTCTAAATTGCTTGCCGAAAAGGCTTTGTGTGCTCCAAAGATGTCTGTAAAAGGTCAAATAAATTGCAGAAAATTTCGGTTTGTCGTCTGTTTTGTAAAAATTCATAACGTTTGACGCATTAAATACCTGATGAGTATAACACACCTCTTCAATCCTCTTGTGCTAGAATGAACAAGCAAGTAGGCGGTTTCCCTAATCACCCCAAATCAGGAGGATGCACGTATGCTACGTTCTTTTTTAATTTACCTTTCTAAAGCAGCCTGGGCCCAGAACATTGTCATGAATATGAAACTGGCCTGGAGGGTGGCTTCACGCTTTGTGGCCGGAACGACTATCGAGTCGGCGGTCAATGCGGCTATGGAACTCAATGCGCGCGGCATCAATGCCACGATGGATCACTTAGGGGAAAATATTACCACGCCTGATGAGGCCAGACAGGCTTGCCAGGATGTTCTTGATTTACTTGAACAAATAAATTGTTGCGACGTGCGCGCAAATGTCTCGATCAAATTGACCCAGATGGGTTTGGCGATTGACGAGAACTTGTGCCTGGAGAACGTTGAGAAAATTCTGGCTCGAGCCAAACAATATGACAATTTTGTGCGTATTGACATGGAAGATACGCCTTTCACAGATCAGACAATCGACGTCTTGCGCAAGATGCGCGCCAAAGGATATGAGAATGTGGGTATCGCCATCCAATCCTATCTCTATCGTTCTGAGGCGGATGTACGCGCTTTGCTTGAAGAGGGGGTGCGCTTCCGACTGATCAAAGGGGCTTACAAGGAACCGCCAGACAAGGCCTATCCAAAGAAAGCAGATGTGGATGCCAATTTCGATAACCTGGCCAAGATTATGATGGATTGGTCGGCAGCACATGGCGCGCCTGCCCTGCGTAAGGATGGACGCGTTCCGCCCATCCCGGCGCTGGGAACCCACGATGTAGCCCGCATTGAGTTTGCCAAGAAATATGCGGCTCAGATCAACTTGCCCAAGGAAGCGCTTGAATTTCAAATGCTCTATGGCATACGGCGTGACTTGCAGGAACAGTGCGCGGCCGAAGGTTATCCAGTACGCGTCTATATCCCTTATGGGACGCACTGGTATCCATACTTCATGCGCCGTCTGGCTGAACGCCCGGCCAACCTGTGGTTCTTTATCTCTAACTTATTGCGCAAATGACCTTGTGTGTATGTTGAGGGCGCGCCTCTATTACCTTTGTATCCACTCAAAAGTTTTAGAACACAGTAGTGAGTCCACTGCAAAAACCTTTTTTACCACGAAGGGCACAAAGGTCACGAAGTTTTTTTCAAACAATTGTGCGCCGAAATTCAAGATTCTCTATTGAGCCTTTCAGAAATCCTTTGTGTACTTCGTGTCCTTTGTGGTTCAAGACCTTTTTGCAGTAGTAGGTCACGTTTCAAACGTGACCTACTTTTTTGTGCCCTCTCCACAACGGCTTTTGCGTGCACGCCTGCTTTAGGGGCAGTGGCACGCGCCCGTTTTTTGTGGTAAAACAGAAGACATGCCCGCATCTCCACTAGCGCTTGTGACCGGCGCAGCGCGGCGCTTGGGGCGTATCTTCGCGTTGACGCTTGCTCGCAATGGCTATGACCTCATCTTGCATTATTACCGCTCTGCTCAGCAGGCGCAGCAAACCCAGGTTGAGATCGAAGCCCTGGGGGCACGCGCCACTCTGGCCCCGGCGGATCTGACCGACCCTGCTCAAATTGAAAGCCTCTTTCGGGTGATTGACGAACAGGGCCCGGCTTTACGCGTTTTGGTCAACTCGGCGGCGGTCATGTCTGCAGGGGACTTACGCACGCTCTCGTTGCAGGAATGGGATGCCAGCCTCAACTTGAACCTGCGCGCTCCTTTCCTGATGGCCCAACAAGCCGCCAGGCGCATGACCCAAGGCGGCTTGATTGTCAACATCAGCGATGTGGGTGCCCGCAAAACCTGGACGGGCTTTCCGGCTTACGCAGTCAGCAAGGCTGGTTTAGAAGCCCTTACCCGCTTGCTGGCGCGAACTCTGGCTCCTGATATACGGGTCAATGCGATTGCGCTTGGCTTGATCTTGCCAGGCACACAGGTTTCATCTGAGAAGTGGGAGCAATTGGTGACGCGCCTCCCTCTCCAACGTCCGGCTCGTCCCGAGGAGATCGCCCTGACACTCGAATTTTTGCTTAAAAACGAGTATATTACAGGCCATGTTTTAACCGTGGATGGTGGTTATGCCCTCCTCTAGCCCATCTCTCTTTGCCCGTCTTTCTCGCCCCGCCCTACTTTTGCTAACGGCACTAACCTACCTGCTTGGTGCTGGCATTGTCCGTTATTTGGGCTTTCCCTATCGGCCACTTTTCTTCTGGTTGGGGATGGCCTGGGTACTGCTGACCGCTTTGGTAACAGGCTGGCTGGTCGAAGTCTTTCGTCCGCTTACCGACCCGTTTTTTGATGGGGAAACTCGTCTGCAGCGCGAACGCATACGCCGTCAACTTTTGCTTGCCAGCGGCGTGGCGCTGATTTTCTTGAGCGCCATTACGGCCTTATTCCTGCTGAACGGGCAGCGCTCTCTTTTGTTCTGGATTGTCCTCTTATTGACCTTGATTCTCAGCCTGGCTTACGGATTACCGCCGTTGCGTTTAATTTACACAGGTTGGGGCGAGTTGATCCAAGCGCTGATTTTGGGCAACCTGACTCCTATGCTTGCCTATTTACTGCAAACCGATTACCTTCATCGTCTTTTGCCGGCGGCAATTTTTCCGCTTACGCTATTGATGCTTTCTTATTTTTTGGCGCTTGGTTTCCCATCTTATGCCGCAGACCGCAAATACAACCGCCTAACCTTGGTGCAACGCACGGGTTGGCAGAATGCGCTTGTGTTCCAGCGTATTTTTCTACTTTTGCCCTATTTGCTTATTGCTGCTCTCCCGCTATTGGGCTTTCCTTTATCGCTCTTTTGGCCCGTCTTTCTCACTTTACCGCTGGTATTATTACAAATTTACTGGTTTAGCCGTATTTCGGTTGGTGCCCCGCCACACTGGAATTTCTTTAACGCGCTTGCCCTGACCATTCCCGGCCTGACAGTTTACTTGTTGACTTTAACTTTTTGGATAAATTAGACGTGCCTGAGTTTTTACATCTCCTACCACCCGACGAGGCTCGCAAAATCCTGTTTGCGGCTCTGCCCGACCCCGCGCCTGATTCCGAGACTGTTGAGACGCTCCACGCCTTGGGCCGGGTAAGCGCCGAGGACGTTCGGGCTCCACACCCCTTACCGTCATTCCCGCGTTCGGCTGTGGATGGCTATGCCGTTCGGGCGGCAGATACATTTGGCGCAAGCGAATCTCTGCCTGCTTACCTTACCCTGACGGGCGATGTGCCGATGGGGGCTGCTCCCAACTTTACTCTTCAAGCAGGTCAGGCGGCTTTAATTCACACCGGCGGTATGCTCCCTGAAGGTGCAGATGCCGTTATCATGCTTGAATATACCCAGACCGTGGAAGCGGGCTGTGCGCCGATACGTGAAATAGAGATTGTAAGGCCGGCTGCGCCTGGCGAGAATGTGCTTTGCGTGGGGGAGGATGTGGCCGAGGGTCAGGTGGTCCTGCCGCGGGGTCGTCTGATTCGTCCGGCAGAGATTGGGGGGCTGATGGCGCTTGGGCTTGGTTCCTTGCGTGTAGCCAAGAAACCGCGTGTTGGTATTCTTTCCAGTGGAGACGAAGTCGTCCCGCCAGAAGTAGAGCCGCGGCCGGGTCAGGTGCGGGATGTCAACTCTTATTCCCTTTCGGCGTTGGTGATTCAGGCCGGCGGCGAAGCAGTGCGTTATGGCATCTTGCCAGACCGCCTGGATGCCATTCAATCTGTTGCCCGCCGTGCTCTGGACGAATGCGATCTGGTTGTCCTGACGGCCGGTTCATCGGCTTCGGCTCGCGATTTGACGGCCGCTGCTATTCAGTCTTTGGGGCAGCCGGGTGTGCTGGCGCATGGTGTAAATGTCCGTCCTGGCAAGCCCACCATTTTGGGCGTTTGTAATGGGAGGGCGGTCATTGGTTTGCCTGGCAACCCGGTCAGTGCGCTGGTTATCGCTGGCCTGTTTGTTGTCCCGCTGATTGAGCGTTTACTTGGTCTGCCGCCGCGACGTCCATGTCCCTCTGTCAAGGCGCGCCTGACAATTAATGTCCCCTCTCAAGCCGGCCGGGAAGATTGGATTGCTGTGCGTCTGATAGCGGATGGAAGCGGATGGTTGGCCGAGCCGATCTTTGCAAAGTCCAATTTGATTTTCTCGCTTGCGGCAGCCGACGGTTTGGTGCGTATCCCGCCAGATGCTACCGGTTTGAGTGCAGATGAGATGGTTTCTGTTGAAGGCTTGTTTGCAACCCCATCTTGTGGTGGGGTATAATAATTATTGCAGCCCCTGTAAGGGCCAGTTTTCATGCGCAAGGCTTGCTATGACCGAAAACCTTCTAAAACTTCCCGCCGATTACTGGCAAACGCTACAACTTGCTAAGGATGATGTCGATTCCTTGCATAACTACCTCTTCGATACAGAAACCCCGCTTACTACCAGGGAATTAGTCCGTGTGTTGGTTGAGAGGCGTATTGAGACCGAGCGTAAGGCTTTCGCCGCTCAGAAGCAAGCCAACGGAAAGACCTATAAACCCAAAGAGCATTACCAGGCTGGTGACCGGCTTGTTTTTCCGGCACTGGGTTGGAGGAACGGTGAAGTAAAATCTATTCGCCCGGGTCAAAACCCGGATATTGGCGAATTCGAAGTGCTCACGGTTTTAATTGACGGGGAGGAACGACAGTTTGCTGCTGGATTAGAGGACCACCTTCTCAATAAGGAAGAACAAGCATTGCCAGAAGATGACGAGATGCTCCAGGTAGATGTGGTTCTGCGCAAGTATGGATCCCTTTTGGAACAAAAACTGGATGCAGCATTGCGTGCTGATGGCAGCCTTGTTCCCATTGCTGGGCGATGGTTCCCTCGGGCTCTGCTGTTGGATATCAATGCTGGTCAATTGAATTTGGCTGAAGCGGTCTTAGATATGGCTGGGGGGGAGCCTCTGCCTCCCTCGGCGCTAATGAAGGATATTGAATTGCCCCCAAATATCAATCCGGCGCTGGCTGAGTTTTCGTTGAACTATGCTCTTCAGGAGGATGGACGTTTTGACGAGGTAGGACCTGCTGGTCAGGTCTTGTGGTGTTTAGAGCGCCTCGAACCAGAGACAGTCCGTCAGCCGCCAGTCTTTTTGCGCTATACCCCCATTCCTTATGATCCGCAAGTCCTGACTGCGGATATGCGCGCGATGGATGCTGACGCGGACGATGAATTAAGCGACGGGGACTGGCTGCCTGCCGATGAAGATGTGCGCGAAGTGACGATCAGCCTGCTCTATCCGCATTGGCGAGGCGGTACCTTACCAATCTCCAAGCGCATGCACTCCTTATTTCCCACCGCCTATATCTCTCCACGCGTGCGTTTTACGCTGGTGGATGCCCGAAGCGGACAAAAAATGCCTGCCTGGGTGGTGCGGCAACATGGCTACGTTTACGGTCTGGCGGATTGGTATAAGAAACAGGAGTTAATGCCGGGCAGTTTGATTCGTGTCCGTCGCTCGGATAAGATGGGGGAGGTCTTGTTAGAGGCGCAGTCTCGCCGTGCAACCCGTGACTGGGTGCGCACGGCTATTGTTGGCACCGATGGCGGGTTGGTGTTTGCCATGCTTAAGCAAGTGATTGCCTCAGATTTTAATGAGCGCATGGTGGTGGCTGTACCGGACCCAGAGGCAGTGGATAAACTTTGGATTCAGAAGAACAGCCAGCCGCTTGAATATGTGGTCATTGGTTTGATGCGTGAGTTGAGCAAACTGACACCGCAAGGGCATGTTCATGCTCAGGAATTGTACTCTGCTCTAAATCTGTTGCGGCGCTGTCCTCCGGCACCTTTGCTGAGCCTGCTGGCAAGCCGACCGGTTTTTGTCCATGTGGGCGACCTATATTTTCGCCTGGATGAATCGAAGTTGAAATGAGAGGGCTGACGTTATGGAAGCCAAACATTCTAGTCTGGTCAAACCAACCTTAGAAACCCCCTTCTACATTGATTTTGAGTGGTGGCGGGAGAATGATTGCAATTGGCGGGTGCATTTACGTTCAGTATTGTGCCCAGAACATCAAGAACGTTTTGCGGAATCGGATGATGAGCAGACAATTGACTGGGTGGATCCGGAAACAGCCGAAGTTGAGCCGCTGAATGCCATCCAGCATGTGCTGATGACGCATTGTGCCTACCAGGAAGGTTTTATCGGCGAACATACCCCCTTGTTGGAAGCGGCCTTTCGAGTCTTCCTGTCGAATGGAAATAAACCCCTTAGTGCGCTGGAACTTTCGGCTCGCCTTAAGCGTCCGCCCGAAATGATTTTGCGCACACTGACAGCCTCGGGCAAATATAAAGGCATACGCTTATACATAGATTGACAATTTGTTTGCCCCTGTAGCTCAATGGACAGAGCAGGTGCCTTCTAAGCACAAGGTTGTGGGTTCGAATCCCGCCAGGGGCGCTACAGATAAATGGGCTTTAACGGTATTTCTCTAAAAAGGAGTGTAGATTATGAGAATTGAACGTCCTGGACTGATTAAGTTTGCCGGGCAAGATCAGACAGTAGTGGGTGCAGATATTTGCGTTGGGCAAAAAGCGCCAGATTTTATCGTCCAACGGAACGATTGGGTGCCGATTTGGGCGCTCAAAGAGACACGAGGCAAAGTGCGCATTATTGCTTCTGTGCCGTCCCTGGATACGCCTGTTTGTGACCGCGAGACTCGCAGGTTTAACATGGAAGCAGCCGCCCTGGGCGAAGAAATTGCCATTCTGGTGATCAGCATGGATTTGCCGGTGGCCCAGAAACGCTGGTGCGGTGCGGCAGGTGTGGAGCAGGTGGTGACACTATCTGATGCTGCCCGGGCTGATTTTGGCCGGAAGTATGGAACGCTGATGAAAGAAGCGCGTATTCTGCGTCGGGCCGTGTTTGTCCTTGACCGCAACCGCCTTGTCCGTTACGTTGCTTATATGCCGACCAATGGCGATGAGCCAGATTATGCGGCTGTGCTGGATGCGGCGAAAAGTGCTCTTTTGGCATAGGTTCCCATCTTCTCCAGTTTGGGAACCTGCCCATTTATAGGAGTAAGCCCATGCCCCCTGTAATTCGAAGAATCGAGTCTTCTGCTTTACTTGGAAGCAAGCGTAGTGAAATCCTGCATGCCATGAGCTGGCAGGTTCAATTGCGCTCAACCGTCTGGAGTCCGCCGACAGATTTTTATGAGACAGACGATGCCTATGTTGTGCGTGTTGAAGTGGCCGGTATGCGCGAGCAGGATTTTGAAGTCAACCTGGAAAACAACTTCCTGGTCATTTCTGGTGTCCGCCCTGATTTGCCGGAGCGGCGTGCCTATCACCAGATGGAAATCCGTTTTGGCCGTTTCTCGACGGTTGTTGGTATGCCTGGCCCGGTGAACGTGGAAGATGCCCAGGCCGTTTATGAAGATGGATTTTTGGTTGTTACTCTGCCCAAACTCAGGCAGACGCATTTCATAAAGGATTAAGGCTGATTAAACTTATGCCCGCTTCTCGTTGGCACGCCAATATGCTGGACTTCTTTCGCTGGGTGGATGACGATAATGCAGCCATGATGGAACTTCACCTTTCTTTGCTGTTTGATAGTTTGCATAACAGTAATGACCAGGCAACAGATGCCACGCCGGCAGGCCAGAGTCAAGCCGAAGATGTGATCAAATATCCGGAAGTATTGCCCATTCTGCCGTTACGAGGTGTGGTTGTCTTTCCCCAGACGGCTGTCCCGTTGACGGTGGGACAGCCGCGCTCTATCCGTTTGGTGGATGATGTCGTCGCAGGGGATAAACTTATCGGTTTGGTAGCCTCCCGAAATCCTGAATTGGAAGCGCCTGGACCCGGAGATTTGTTTTCGTTTGGGACTCTGGCAATTGTCCATCGTATGCTGCGTGCTCCCGATGGGACAGTCCGCCTGTTGGTTCAGGGTCTGGAGCGTTTTCGTCTCAAAGAATTTGTGCAAACCGAGCCTTACCTGAAGGCCCAGGTGCAGATGGTGCCAGAGGTGGTAGAGCAGGGGTTGGAAATTGACGCCCTGGCGCGCAACGCTCGCGAACAGTTCCGAGCCATTTCACAGTTGATTCCCTCTTTTCCAGAAGAGTTGTTGGCCACAGTGATGAACGTGGACGACCCTCTTCAAACGGTTTATACCATTGCCAATTTTCAGCGGATGGATTTGGCCGACGCGCAGGCTATTTTGGAATACGACTCGACAGTTGAGAAATTGCGTAAACTGGTTGGTTTGCTGGTGCGCGAGATCGAGGTGTTGAGCCTGGGCCAAAAGATTCAAAACGAAGCGCGCTCGGAAATCGAAAAAGTTCAACGGGAATATTTCCTGCGTGAGCAGTTGAAAGCCATTCAACGTGAACTTGGCGAGCGTGATGAGCAGGCGGTGGAGGTTGAGGAGTTTCGTCAGAAGATTGAAAATGCCCAAATGCCCGAAGAGGCCAACAAGCAGGCCTTGCGGGAGTTAGATCGTCTCTCGCGCTTGCCGACGGCCGCGGCTGAGTATGGCGTCATTCGCACCTATTTGGATTGGTTGGTATCTCTACCCTGGTCTAAATTGACGGCGGATAATCTGGACATTGCCCATGCCAAAGATGTGCTTGACCGCGACCATTATGGGTTGGAAGATGTCAAAGAACGTATTCTGGAGTTCCTGGCCATCCGCAAACTGCGGCTGGAGCGCCGGAATGAATTGCAACAACCTTATGGAGACACCATCCGCCGCGAGCGGGAGGGCGTTATTTTGTGTTTTGTTGGTCCGCCTGGCGTAGGCAAGACTTCGTTAGGGCAGTCTATTGCCCAGGCAATGGGGCGCAAGTTTATCCGCATTTCGCTGGGCGGGGTACGCGACGAAGCCGAGATACGCGGTCACCGGCGGACATATATTGGTGCGATGCCAGGACGCATCCTCCAGGCCCTGCGGCGTTGTGAATCGCGCAACCCGGTTTTTATGCTGGATGAAGTGGACAAACTGGTCTTTGATTTTCACGGCGATCCTGCCTCGGCTTTACTTGAGGTGCTTGACCCGGAGCAAAACGTTGAGTTCCGCGACCATTATTTGGAAGTGGCTTTTGACCTCTCCCAGGTCATGTTTATCACTACGGCCAATACGCTTGAGACCATCCCCGGCCCGCTGCTGGACCGGATGGAGGTCATCCGCCTGGCCGGTTATACTGAAAGCGAGAAGGTGGCCATTGCCAAGGGTTACCTGGTGCCACGTCAGATTCGCGAGAATGGACTGCGGCCGCGTGAAATCACCTTTCGCGATGATGGTTTGCGGCGTATCATCAACCAGTATACGCGTGAGGCGGGAGTCCGCAATCTGGAGCGTCAAATTGGCGCGATTTGCCGCAAGGTAGGCACGCGTATTGCCGAGGGCAAAGGCCGCCATTTTCGGATTGATGCCAAGACTGTGCCTGAATTTCTTGAGCATCCAATTTACCTTGGACCGGAAGAGATAAACGAACGTACCAAGATGCCGGGTGTGGCTACCGGCCTGGCCTGGACACCTTATGGCGGCGATGTACTTTTCATAGAAGCCACGCGGATGCCCGGTAGTAAAGGGTTTCAGGTGACAGGCTCGCTGGGAAATGTGATGCAAGAATCGGCTCGTGCCGCGCTCTCCTACGTCCGCTCGCGGGCGGAAGAACTGGGCCTGGATCCTTCTTTCTTTGACAAATCAGATATTCACTTGCATGTACCGGCCGGCGCCCAGCCAAAAGATGGGCCCTCGGCTGGGGTGACTATGGCTACGGCTTTGGTCTCGCTTATTTCCGGACGTCGGGTACGCTCTTCGGTTGGGATGACCGGCGAAATCACTTTGCGCGGTCAAGTAATGCCGATTGGCGGCGTCAAGGAAAAGGTCCTTGCTGCACATCGTAATGGTCTCAAGACGGTGATCCTTCCGAAACGTAATGAGCAGGATTTAGACGATGTGCCAGAAGAGGTGCGTAAGGCGATGAAATTTGTCTTTGTCGAAACAATGGACGAGGTGCTGGAAGCAGCCCTTGAGAAGCGCGCGGTTAACTCGTCCTCTTCGGCGAATAAACGTAAAGTATTAAAACTTATACAAAAGAAAGATAAGTCAAATGGCTAAGGTTTTACTGGCAGAAGACGACGAGACGATGCTGGGTTTGCTGACCACGCTTCTGTCCATTGAAGGTTTTGAAGTCGCAGCCCTTTTATCAGGCGAGACGGATGTAATGACCGCGATTCGTCGTGAGCAGCCAGATATTGTATTGCTGGATGTCCATCTTGCTCAACAAAATGGCCTGGATGTGATTCAAGCCATTCGCCGCGACCCGGAATTTGCCAAACTGCGCGTAGTCATGACTTCTGGCATGAACATGGCCAGTGCCTGCATTGAAAAAGGCGCAGACGATTTTTTGCTAAAACCTTACATGCCCGATGACCTGATCAACATGCTCAAAAAGAATTTGGCGGGGTGAGGTCAGACTTGCGCGTTGTACCCTCTATCCACTTTGTTGTACGCGAGTTCTGCTATCCGGACGACTATCCTGCTGTACGGGCGCTTTGGGAAAACGCCGGCGCTGGTATTCAATTGCGTCGTTCCGATGAACCCCAGGAAATTGAAAAGAAACTTCAACGCGACCCGGAACTTTTTCTGGTGGCCGAGAAAGATGGCCGCATTGTTGGTGCTGTCCTGGGTGGATTTGATGGGCGGCGCGGCCTGGTATATCACCTGGCCGTCGCGGCTCCTTTTCAGCGTCATGGGGTAGGAAAATTGCTTATGCGCGAACTGGAAGAACGCCTGCGCGCTCTTGGCTGCATTCGCGTCTATCTCCTGGTTACACCCGAAAACGAGACGGCCATGCGTTTCTATGAGAAAAATGGCTGGCAAGAAATGAATCTCCGCGTTTATGGGAAGGATTTGGCCTGATGTTGCTTCGTTTTGGGGTTTTAACAGCCTCCGACCGTTCGGCGCGTGGCGAGCGTCCTGATAGTTCGGGCCCGGCCCTGGTTGAGTTTATCCGCTCACAGGGTTGGGATGTCTTGCGAACCGCCATTTTGCCGGATGACCTGAATACCCTGCGCGAAATATTGACCGTTTGGGCCGATCGCGGCGATCTGGATATTATCCTGATTACCGGCGGCACCGGTTTCGCGCCACGCGATGTCACTCCTGAAGCCGTACGAGCAGTGGTGGAACGCCTGACACCTGGCCTGGATGAAGCAATGCGCGCTGCCAGTCTGCGCCTCACGCCGCATGCCATGCTCTCGCGGGCGGTTTCCGGCATTCGCAAAAAAACGCTGATTGTCAGCCTGCCGGGCTCACCAAAAGGCGCTGTTGAAAACTTACAAGTCATCTTGCCGGCCTTGCCGCATGCCATTGAATTGCTGCGCGAATCTCCGCAGGCGGAGACCGGTCACTTGCCTGGTAATTCGTGAGTCCCCGCTACAGGCGTGCCTTTCAACTTGCTGGAATGACACAAATCGCGTATAATCCCGCCGCCTGGCATTTGCCAGATTTGTGTTTGCAGAGATCTTTTTCCACAAAATTAAAGCCAGCGCAAATCTGCGGCAGAAAAACACCATTGACTCTACTGCAAAAAGGTTTTGAACCACAAAGGACACGAAGTACACAAAGGATTTCTGAAAGGCTCAATTGAGGACCTTGAATTTCGGCGCACAATTGTTTGAAAAAAACTTCGTGGCCTTTGTGTTCTTCGTGGTAAAAAAGGTTTTTGCAGTGGACTCACCATTGCATTTCAATTTGTAAGGGAAGAAAGGTTTTCTATGATTGACGTCAATGATCTTCGCAAAGGGGTGATTTTTGAACTGGATGGCAATTTATATCGGGTGGTAGATTATCAACACCACAAACCCGGGCGCGGCAATGCCATCATTCGCATCAAGGCGCGCAACTTGCGCACCGGTTCCAATATTGAGCGCACCTTCCAATCGGGTGATCGGGTACAGGATGTGCGTCTGGACTTCCATAACGTTTCCTATCTGTATAACGACGGCGAAAACTTCTACTTTATGGATAACGAGACTTTCGACCAACAGGTTGTTCCAGCCGCCATTGTCGGCGACTATGCTGGTTTCCTTAAGGACGGCATGGAATTGAAACTCACCTTCTATAAAGGCGAACCGCTGGATATTGACCTGCCCACCTCGGTGGACTTGAAAGTTGTCTATGCCGAAACAGCCATTCGCGGCGATACGGCAACCGGCGTCACCAAGAAAGTGCGCACCGAGACCGGTTTAGAAGTCCGCTGTCCCGAATTTGTCAAAGAAGGCGACACTATCCGGGTGGACACGCGCAGCGGCGAATATATCACCCGTATTTAGCCTCTTCTTGCCCCCTAAAAACGGGGGCTTTTTTCTAATTGCTGGAGACCTTCAGAAAATGCGTACACCTGCCGGAGCAGAATGCAAATATTTCTATGGCGATTATTATCGTGGCCGCAGCCGCGAAGAATGCCGCCTGCTTGGCCCGCAATGGCGGCCTGCCATGTGCCGTTCCTGTCCTGTGCCGGGCATTTTGCGTGCCAATGCCTGCGAGCACATGGAATTATCTGCCCGCGTTAGCCGCTCCTTGTGGAGTGCCTTTCGACCGCGCGTCTTGGTTGACGCTTTTTGCCGTAAAACAGAGCGTTCTGTTGCTGAGCCGCACGTTGGCTGCGGAGAATGCCACCCCTTGCCGCCCGCCTTTGAAATCAAAAAATGAACCTCACCCTCCTGCTTGACCTGGACGATACCCTGCTCGATACCCGCATGCAGACCTTCATCCCGGCCTATTTTCAGGCCTTGTCGGACTATCTTGCTGGGCAAGTGCCGCCAGAAAAAATGCTCCAATACCTGATGGCCGGCACCCGCCAGATGCTGAAAAACATTGATCCTACCCGCACACTACGCGAAGCCTTTGACTCTGCTTTCTTTGAGCCGCTGGGCATCCCGCGTCAAACCCTTCAGCCCCTGATTGACCGTTTCTACGAAGAATGTTTTCCTTCCTTGCAAAACCAAACCGGCGGCCCGCGGCCGGGTGCATCAGAAATTGTACGCTGGGCATTGGCGCAGGGATATACCGTCGCAATTGCCACCAACCCTCTCTTCCCATTGCGCGCCATTGAGCACCGTCTGACCTGGGCCGGCCTATCTCCCCGCTCTTTTCCTTTTGCCCTGATTTCGTCCTACGAAACCTTCCATTTTACCAAGGCACATCCCGCCTATTATGCTGAATGCCTGGCCCGGCTGGGTTGGCCCGAAGGACCTGCTCTGATGGTCGGCGATGACGAAGAAGGCGATATTCGCATGGCTCAGCAGGCGGGGTTGGCGGCCTATCCCATCTATGCTGATGGCGGCTTAAATGCCTTGCCCACCTGGTTAGAGCATCATCCCGCCGAACAACTGCAGCCGAAAATCGAATCCACCTCTGCCATTCAGGCGGTCTTACGTTCCACTCCGGCGGTCCTGCCTGATTTTGTGCAGCCGCTTACGTCACAGGACTGGAGCCGCTCCCCCTTTGCAGGTGAGTGGAGTGTGACCGAAATCCTCTGTCATTTACGAGATGTGGAAACCGATGTCAATCTGCCTCGCCTGCGGCTGATCCTGACAGATGATAATCCCTTCTTACCTGGACAGGTGACAGATGTCTGGGCCCTTGAGCGCGACTATGCCCATCAAGATGGGCGCGCGGCGTTAGAGGGATTCATCTCGGCTCGCCTCCAGACCCTTGGCCTGCTTGCCGACTTACCGGCAGAATCTTGGCTGCGGACGGCGCGTCATGCCATCTTTGGCCCGACTACCCTCCAGGAATTGACCGGATTCATGGCAGAGCATGACCGCATCCACGTGCGGCAGATTTACCAGACCATTTGGGGACTCTAAAACGACACTACGCCTGATCCGGTAGTTCGCGTTGCAGATAATCTTCTATTGTTTCACGCCGCTGAATCAAGCGTGCCTTTCCCCCTTCCAGCCATAAAACCGCCGGACGCAAGGCACCGTTGTAATTACTGGACATGCTCAGGTGATACGCCCCGCTGACTGGTATGGCAATCCATTCCCCCTCGTGAATTTCTGGCATGGGTAGGTCTTCAATAAGAATATCACCCGATTCGCAATATGGACCGGCGATGGAAACGCGCTGCGTGAAAGAGCGCTTTGGCTCAATGACCGGCAAAGCCGTGTAACGTGCTCCATAAAGGGCGGGGCGTGGATTGTCGGCCAAACCGCCATCTACAAGCAGCCAAATGCGTCCTGGCCGGTGTTTAATCGTTCCTACCTGGTAAATTGCCACGCCGGCACGCGCTACCAGACTGCGTCCCGGCTCCAGGTGCAAATGCGGCAGTGGCAGGCCGCGCTTTGCACAGCCTGCCTGTACCCGTTCTGCGATGAACGCAATGTAAGCATGGATATTGGGCTGAGGCAGGTCGTCTTCGTGGTAGGCAACACCCCAGCCGCCGCCGGGGGAAAGAATCCACGAGTGAGAGCCGGCAGGTGTATTCATGCTCATGGCGGGTGGCAGCGACATTTCCTGCGCCAGGTCGAGGGCTTTTTCAAGGGCTGCGCCCAGCGGCGCCGGGTCGCGAAACTGCGAACCTTGATGGAAGTGCAGCCCGCGCAAAGGCAGGTGATATTGCCGACAGAGACGGATGGCTTCAATTAGTTCCCTCTCGTCCATTCCGAATTTACTGTCGTGGTGACCGGTCTGCGTGTAGGCATGGGTGGTGACTGACTCTCCGGGCAGGAGGCGCAGCCACAGGTCCGGGAAAGAACCGCTCTCCTGTTGCAGCCGAATCAGCCGCTGTAGTTCGGTCAAATTATCTACTACCACGCTCCCGGCTTTTTCCAGAGCAGTTTGCAAATCGGCCAGCGACTTGTTGACGCCGTGCATCAAAATTTGTCCGCGCGGGACTCCGGCTGCGCAGGCTGCAGCGACTTCTCCTGCGCCGGTGCAGTCCACCCACAGCCCGTGCTTCTGCGTCCAGCGCGCCAGGGCTGGGCAGAGAAAGGCTTTTCCGGCGTAGGTCAACCCCCATGAGGCGGGGTAGCAGGCCTGCAGGGCGCGTTGATAGGCCTGTACCGATTCGTCCAGCGTCTCCTGGTCGTACAGGTAGAGCGGTGTGCCGAATTGTTCGGCCAGCGCGGCCAGGTCACAGCCGCCGATGTTCAGATGCCGATTTTTGATGCGGGTGGAAAGGGGAAAGAGTTCGAGGCGGCGCATAGAAACAGGCGTTCTTTGAGACGCCGTTTACTCTCCGAAAAACAATTCCTGCCAGATTTCCCAGTTCTGCATGGGGGTCGGTGCCGGCGTGGCACGAGGAACTTCAAGTGGGGGATCGCCGGGGACTTCTACCGGCACGACAACATGATCGCCAGGACGGTACAGATGCCCTTCGCTGTAAGCCCAATCATAGACTGCCTGATCGGACAAGGCATAGGCCATTTTGGTCTGCAGGGCAGTTTGGGTTTGGATGGCTTGTGTGGCTTGCGCACTGACTTCTCTGGCGCGTTGCTGCAGGTGTGCACGTTCTGTCAGGCGAGTGTTGAAGTTCATCACTACCACAAAGAGCAGGATGGCTCCAATCAAGTATCCGGCTTGATGCAGGGAAATAGGCCAACGTTTCATTGTTACTATCTTACCATAAGTGAGTTGCCTCTCCAAAGAAAAACGGAAAGGTCAACTTGATGGCATGGCTATTTTTTCTGGAGAAAACGAAGACGCAGAGGAGGTTACTGCAGTTTAAAGGTCGTTTTCCGGGTTGCTTTTTTTTAGGTGCGGTCTGGCTTCACCATCTCAAAATGGGAAACATTTCTCAGTGTGGATTCATCGAACCTTGAACGAACATCTTGAATGAGTGTGTTTACACTCAATTCGTCTGTTATCTTAATGGCAAATCGCTTTGCAGCCTCAAGTAAAACAGGTAACGCTTCTTGTGTTTGTGATAGCGAAAGTACACTGACATCCAACAGGTTGTCGGGTTGAATTTCTATCTGCCAGGCACGTTGCCTGGATACCAACTGCAATGCACTAAGGAGAGCAAACAAGCCAAACCCTACAATGATTACCCCTGAAACCCGGTTGACCCACTGCAATCCATGAAGGTTAAACTTCTCCCGAAATACGCTTATACCACCGCTCAGAATGAGCCACCACAGGGCCGAGCCAATGAAAACACCTGAGACCAAAACACCCGCTGACAGATAGTTTCCACTTGTGCTTGCCAAACCCAAGCCAGCAAATATCGCCGCAAAAGAAATGATTGTCAGCGGATTTGTGAGTGTCAGAAAAAACGTTGAGGCATAAGCGCCGACGAGACCTTTTCCTTCGGCCAGGGCCGCTTGTTCTGCGGGTCTAGCAAAAAAGGTTTTGAGACCCAGATAGCAAAGAAACACACCCCCGACGAGCCTTAGCCATACTTGCTGACTAACCAAGAAGTTTGAGATGAAAGTCAGGCCAAAACCGGCTATGCAACCATAGATTGCGTCAGCAGTGGCAGCGCCTAGACCAGAAACAAGACCAGATGCGCGTCCTTCGGCCAATGTGCGGCGTATGCACAACACGCCAATTGGCCCGACCGGTGCAGCAATCGAGAAGCCAATGATAAGACCCCTAAACAAGAAACTGATGTCCACTTGTGTATCCTGAATGACGAGTGATGTAATGCCTAGCGGGCTAACAGATCGCGCATCAGCCGCCGCGAAGCAAGCGCGATGAGCGGAGCGTGTCGGCTGGATGCGCAATAGACTGCTCCAATATCTCTGGATTCACTACCTTGACTGAAAATTTACCAGCGCCGCGAACCGTCACGGTCATACCTGCAACGAATGTCATTGCATTGACGTGAAACCAGGTCAAATCATTGAATGTTTGACCCAAAGTATAGATGCTCATTTCGGACTCCTTTTTGAAAAAGAATTATACCTGCCCCGCATAGAAAATACGTCCTGGCAAGCGAATAGAACGCCCGCCGGGAATGGGTGAGGCGGCCGTAGAGGTGAGGGCGTGGAAGGCTGCTTGTTGTTATTCGCCAAATACTAATTGCAGGAAGTCAAAGATGATTTGTGTTATCTCTGGGTCAAAGCCTTCTGAGAAGAACGATGTGCCGTGACCGTTCTTTTCGTAGATGAATTTTTGGAAAAAGTCTCCGCTCGCGCCACTGCACACGGGATAGGATTCGCGGTCGCTTTTGGAGGTTATGCACCACGTGGGCTTTTTTTCCGTTCCCAAGCGCGTGACTTCATTTGAGTAAGGCTTTCTAAAATAGTTGCCAGGCGAGAGCGAAAGAGCGCCAAGACAGCCTTCCGCGCAGGCGTCAATTGCGCCGTCCGCACCAATGCTCGAACCAATGGCGGCAACGCGCGTGGGGTCAACGCCTTCCAGCCCTTGCGCAGTTTTCATCGCGGCGATGGAATCCTGCAAGTAACCAGCAGGATCCCAGTCCAGCGAACCTGCGCTCTCGCCGTAGCCGCGATAATCAAAGACGAAGACGGCGTAGGATTGTCCTGCAGGCAGGGGCGGAAATTCTGCAAGCGGCGGTCTAATGTTGATTTCTGCATTCGCGCAGGCGGGATTTGCCGCAAGACCTTCAGGCAGTCCGCGATTCTGCGCCCATTGAACGAGGTTAACAAAGACCCAATCGCAATGTGTTCCGCCCGCCCAGTGCATTAAGACCAACGCGGGCGCGGGGTCAACGGCAGGAGGATAATAGTAGCCGATGAGGTTTGTCCCATCTTCGGCTTGGAATTCGACTCTCTGCGGTTCAGATGGAAATTTGGGCTGGGGCGTTGCGGTGGCGGTAGGGGTTTCTGTGGGCGTCGCGGTAATCGGTTTTGATTCGGTGGGGGGAATTTGTGTGGGCGGGGCTTCAGTGGCGGCGGGCCTGGGCGATCCGCACGCGGCAAGCAGGATTGTAAGCGCGAACAACAAAAAGACGGTTTTTACGTTCATGGTCTGCCTCCTTTGTCAAAAGAAACGGATGCGCTATTCTGGGTTTTCACTTCTGAAAAGCCAGCCTGAGCAAAGTGGGAGCAAAACACCAAAAATCGTCCCGCTTTTCGCTCTTGCAGTCAAAAATTGGCTGCCGGGCAGATACTGTAATCTGGGACGGTGCACGCAAAGCGCCAGTACCCGAATGGGTAGTTGCGAAGTCTCGGCGAATGCATTATGGCCGAATATCAACCATCAGCCCCAACATATGCTTGAAGGCCCTGGCATTGGCATCATCCCAAGTGTCCGATGGGGCATAAATGATAATTTCTAACAGTCTGTTTTTGTCTGGCACAAATGCTGTTTCGTAGGTGACCTTTTTCCCGTCAGCCCCTGTACATTCCCCCATCTTTGACTCCCATTGACCACTCATTGTCTTCATGCGGTCACCTTTGCCAATTGTGCAGCCACTCAAATTAATTGAGGCCAGGCGTTCTCCGCTCCACTCTCCAAGCAACTGCAGCGGGTCGGCTACTTCATTTCTGACGAACAGCAACATCCCTGTACGCTCGTCTGCAGAACGGAACCACAGACCTTTATCCTGCTTCGTGGCTTGTGGCGCAAGCCAGTCATGCACATACATTGTTTGCAGACCAAGAGAACTATCGACATATTTGTTCCAAATTTCGATATTCCCTAACACCTCTTGAAAAACGGGTTGTAGCGTTTCCCATTGTTCGGTGGGAGCAAACCACATCACTTCCATGACATCCTTAGCGCGTTTGATATAGGCGACCTGGGCAGTAATGCCCTTCCCTTGCGCTATTTTTGTTGGCGTATCTACACGGGCAATCACCACATTTGCCCCATCGGTCACGGTTTCAGGTGTAAAGGTGACAATCCCAACTATGCCAACTGCTTTGGTTCCCCAAGCGTTCAAAAGGGAAGCAGGATTCCCACTCAGTTTTATCTGAAACGTAACACCTATTGGCTGTTTGGGATCCTTAACAAATTCACCTTTGCCAAAAGTGAGCGGCGATGAACCATCCCATTGACCGGGGAAAGCAAAACTTAACTCGGTCCGAGTAGATGCAGTTGTAGACCAGCCAAACGTTGTAAATGGGGTCGGGCTAGGTGCAAGAGGAGTCTCAGTTGGGATGGGCCTGGTTGGAATTTTGGTATCAGTCGGCAGAATTTCGGTATCAGTCGGCAAAGGCAAACTGGTTGGAGAGTCCGCGCCTGGTTGAGATTGTCCACAAGCCGAGATGACAAGGCTGGCGAGTACCAGCAGGGAAAAGATATGAAAGGTTTTCATGCTTATCTCTCCTTCTTTTGCATTTTACATACATCTGCTGAAGGCGGTCTCGGAGTCGATTGAGCCTGTCAGTAGTAAGGGGAGCAGCCCAATGGTGGTTCAGCATTCTCACCAGGGCGGACGCTTCCTAAAAAGTTCAAACGTCTGTCTATCCTTTCTGATGCCGCAACGCAAAGTAGATGCCCAGGCCAACCAGCAACAGAAGAAGAGCCACCGCTCCTGCATAAAGGCCGATGGGCGCCTGGGGTGTCGATTCGGTCATGGGAGTTGGACTGGCAGCCGCAGGGAGCGGGACAATGCTTGGTGTTGGCGTGACCGGCGGAGCGGGGATTTCAAGAGAGATCGCCTCGCTCACGGCGGACTGATACAGTCCGGCGCCGCTCCAGACGGCGCGCAGCCAAAGAGTTCCGGCACGCTCAATCGGGATAGATGCTGCGAAGCGCCCTCTTTGGGGCACAACACTGGCAACGTCCTGCCATGCGATCTGGTCGTTGCTTATCTGGATCGTCACTGTCCCCTCGGAAATTGGCAGGTTAAACTTGCCGCGCAGTTTGAACGTGCTGCCAATAGTTACTGGTTGTTCCTCTGGCAACTGGATCGTATAAGTCTTCCAGCCGACCCCCACAGAGAGAGTCTTGATCTCCTCGTCGTCCACCAGAATGGTCATGCGCATATCTTCCAAAACGCTGTTGACACGCAAGGAGATGTAGCGCGTCTTTTCAGGAAAGGGCAGCCAAATCCGTGCTGTTTTTTCCTCACCGCCTGCCCAGACAAAGTTTTTAGCCCGCTCTTCCCAGGGACCTTCATCCCCAGAAAAGCCCTGCACCAGGTAGGGCCGCGCAGACGGATCGCCAATGTCGAGGGTTAAGAGCGATGACCGTTCTGCGCTCAGAAAGGTGATGGAATCGAAAGCCACAGCCAGCACGCGGGTGTCTTCCGGGCCTGGCACAAAGGTCTTGCTGAAGATGAATTTCAACTCTTCTGGCCTGTCTTGAAAGGTAATCGTGGGGGCGTTAGCGTAATAGGCTCTGGCTATTTCTGCTGCCGGCTTGGGTGAATAGTTCAGGTAGAATGCGCCGAAGTTCTGCTCCGTGACCGAAAGTGGACTATCCAGGAAGGCAAACGGTTTCGATTTTGGCGGCCAGATGAAATCGGTCAAAGCCCAATTGAGCGCGCCGGCCAGTTTCAGGCGCAGGAACGCCACTTCCAGATAGACATCGTAGATTTGTTGCTGCAATTCAGGAGAATAGTCGTCTCCGGCGCTTGGCGAGCCGTACTCGGCAAAGACAATCGGCATCGGACGGGTCATCTGGCTTTGCAGGGAACGAATTTTGTCTTCCAGCGTGCGCACCATGGTGTCGTAGTCCCGGCCAGCGCCTGGGCCGTATCCCTGCAGTTCGGAAGCCATCTCTGCCTCCAGAATGTCGGGCACATCGCCGCCCAATACCTGCGGCATCAGAAAATCGGTAAAATCCTGCGTCAGCAGGGAGGTTGTCACCCAGCAGAATCCAACCGTGATGAGATGATGGGAGTCAAGTTGGCGGATTGTGTCGGCCATGAAGCGCAGCATGTTCAGCATGTTCGTCTTTGTGCAATAAGGCATTTCTCCATAGCAGCCGAATGGAGGCTTCTGCAAGACGGCTCCATCCACGTCAGTTTGCAAGTCCCAGGCGATGATTTGGGGATTATCAACAAAGGTGGGAATAATGGCTTCAATATATCGCTGCAATCCCGGATAGTAGGCGGGATGAAGGAACTGAGGACACAAATCCCCCAGCCACAGGATCAGCCGCAGATCGTGTTTTTCGGCGATGCTGACAAGTTTGTGCACCGCCTCCAGATATTCCGGTCAGACCTGCCTAAATGTCCGCGCGCTTGCGCAGGTAAGATCGCCAATCGCTGACGGAGCGTGCAGACCGGTGCGGATGGTATTGGCCCCATAGGCTTTGGCGAGGGCGAATTCGCGATCCACCTCTTCCCAATCCCAGGTTGTCATATCGGTCCAGCCGTAATCACGAGGAAGATAGTTATAGCCTTTGAGGATGAATCGCTCGCCGTTCAGCATCAGGTAGGTACCCTGGACATAGACAAAGTTCTTAGGATGGGATTGAATGTCTGAAGGCTTGGGGAAAAAGACAAATGTTGTTACCAGTGTGGCACACAACCAGCAAGAGACCAGGTGAAAGATTTTTCGCATATCACGGCTCTCCTGATAGGCAATGGCTAATGGCAAGGCTTGGCAACAGGGCAGACAAGCAAGATTCCTTTGCCAGCCAGAACGATTACCAGCAGCGCGCCATGTACCCTCAGGGCGAAGCCCTGTTCGCTGCAAAATCTCATGATGGTGCGGTCATTATTTTTCCTGGGGGAAACAGGGGTGCAGTCTCTGACTCAGAGTATACTCAAAATTGGCAGGTATGCAAGCCGTAATTTTGCATGTTTTTGTAACATACACGGTTGGCGAATTTGATGAATTGCCCAGGAAAGGGGATCTTCCTCTTGCAGAGCAGGTGATTACACCAATTGGGTGCCTGCCAGCACGAGGCCGGTCTGCATGCCGGGCCAGGGTTTATCGCCGCGCACGGCACGGGCGCGCATCTTCATCCCCTTATAACGAAGTTCGTCTTTTTTTCAAACCCCACTGCTTATGTTACAGACTCAGGCGAAAAACAGAAGCGGTATATCTCTGGCGGTTATAACTAAAGGTTTTGACGACAAAACCGAACCTGCGGGACGGTTGTTTTGTTTATGCCCAATGGTGTTATTTAACGTGAGTTTGGGACAAAAAATTCACCGCCGAGACGCAGAGTTTCAACCCCCATTTTTTGTATTTCTCGGCGTTCTCAGTGTCTGTGCGGTGATTGTTTAGGCTAACCCGAACTCAGGTTATTTACTCAATCTTCAGAATCTTTAATCGTATTTTCCCGCCAGGGGTTTCAGCCTCAACCGTATCACCCACTTTGTGCCCCATGAGTGCACTGCCGATGGGGGACTCGTGTGAGATTTTGCCGTTGCGTGGGTCTGCCTCTTTGGCACCGACAACATGAAAGACTTCTGCTTCAAGATCGTCTTCCTGGACGGTGACGCGGGCTCCTACGCTGACCGTGTCGCGTTGCGCATTTTCAGCGGTGACGATGATGGCGTTTTGCAAAAGGTATTCCAGTTCTTGAATGCGGCCTTCCAGAAAGCCCTGGTCTTCTTTGGCTTTGTGGTAGTCGGCGTTTTCGGAGAGGTCGCCCATCTGAATCGCCTCGCGCAGGCGTTTGGCCAGCGCTTCTCGTTTTGGGCCTTTCAATTCTTCCAGTTCGGCTTTCAGGCGGGCCGCGCCTTCAGCAGTTAGGTAAATAGGATCAGGCATGGCTTCCTCAAGGTTTTTCGGCAGGGTTGAACAGTTTTTGGTGTTCTTCAATGGCATACCGGTCGGTCATGCCAGCAATGTAATCACAGACGGCGCGTTTCAGACCGCGCAGGTCAATTGTGCGTTGAATGTGCTCAGGCAGGGTGGATGGTTCAGTACAGTAAGCCTCGAACAGGTCGCTCAAGATGCGTTCGGCTTTTACCTGCATGCGTACCACGCGGTAGTGCCGGTACATTTTAGTGTAGAGGAAGTCTTTGAGTTCGCGATTGCGGCGGTGCATTTCTTCACTGAAGCCGATGACGTTATACGACAAGCGCTGGATATCTTCTGGTGATTTGGCGCTGCTTTGGCGCAGACGTGTTTCTGTGGCCTCAATCAGGTCGGTGACTTCCATGCCGACCAGTTTGCGGATGATACGGTGGCGGGCCATGTCTTCTAATTCCGGGCCGTGCCAGGAGATGCTTTCGGTGAGGATGCCCCAGAGCGCCAGTCCTTCCAGCATGGAGGGTGCCAGAAGACCGGCACGCAGGCCATCGTCCAGGTCGTGAGCCGTGTAGGCCAGTTCGTCAGCCGCGTTGGCGATTTGTGTTTCCAGGTTGCCGCGTAGTTCGGGGTTGTAGGCCGAAGCATCGGCAATGTCATATTCCGATTCATGTTTGACGATGCCCTCACGCACTTCCCAGGTCAGGTTGAGGCCGGGGAATTCGGGGTAGCGTTGTTCAAGTTCGGTGACGATGCGCAGGGATTGTTTGTTGTGATCAAAGCCGCCATGGTCTTTCATCAGGCGCGCCAGGGCGGTTTCGCCGGAGTGTCCAAAAGGGGGATGACCGAGGTCGTGTGCCAGGCAGATAGCCTCCACCAGGTCTTCGTTGACGCCAAGGGCGCGGGCGATGGTGCGTCCAATTTGGGCAACTTCCAGGGTGTGGGTCAGGCGGGTGCGGTAGTAGTCCCCTTCATAGTTGATGAAGACCTGGGTTTTGTATTCGAGGCGGCGGAAGGCGGTGGTGTGCAGAATGCGGTCGCGGTCGCGCTGGAAGGCGGTGCGGTAATCGGGTTCGTTATCCAGGTAGGCGCGGCCTTTGGTGTTTTTGCTGCGCACGGCATAAGGCGCCAGTGAACGGTCTTCGATTTCTTCGAGTTGAAAACGATCGAAAAACATTTTTTGTTCCTCTGCTTTAGACAGGGAACGGGGACTGCTGAAAGTCCCCGTTTGGGTGGCAGGCAATGGGGCGAGTGGGGGTCGAACCCACAAGGTGTTTCCACCGGCTGATTTTAAGTCAGCTGCGTCTGCCGATTCCGCCATCGCCCCGGCAGTTTAATTCTACCTCAAGCGCTATTTGCGTCAAGGACGTAAACGGGTTGGTATGCACTCGAAAGTTATTGATCAGAGTAGGTCACGTTTCAAACGTGACCTACTGTTTGCTCTCTTTGCAACGACTTTGCATGGACACAACAGGCTGCTGTTAGATATGATTTTCTCAAACTGGAGATTTTCGCCGCAGAGACCGCCGAGAACACAGAGAAATGGGGAGAGCATTCGATATGGGTTCTGTGTTACTTGATGGCGATGAAGCCGCCGACCACTTTGGTCATCACCAGTTGGCCGTCTTGTTTCAGCCGGCGTTCAGCAACGGCGGCGATTTTCTGCATGAGTTGCTCGAACTCGTTTTTGCCGCTGAACAGGCTGGTCCATAGTTTGCGGTCTTCAGAGAGGGAGGCGCGGGTGTAATCCAGGAAGGGTTCGACAGTGGGAAAGGTGAGCGGGTTTTCAAAGATGTGGACTTCTACGCTGGAGAAAGTGGCGCGTATGGTGTCCAGGATGGCTGTGCTGTAGCGTGAGGAACCCGGCATGGGTGGAATGGGTTTGCCGCTGGCTTCCTGGATGATTTCGTAAAATATTTTTTTGTTGGTTGGCATGGGGCCGCTGGTGAAGAGCCGGCCGCCTGGCTTGAGGACGCGGTGCATTTCGCGAATGGTAAAGGGGATATCGGCGGCGTAGTAGATGGCAAAGCAGCAGGATTCGATATCAAACTGGTCGTCATCGAATGGGAAACGTTGGTTGAAATCCAATTCGATAAACTTGATGGGGTTGCCTTTCTTGGCGTTCTCTGAGCGGGCTTTTTCGAGCAGTTCGGGGTTTACGTCCCCGCCAGTGATATCTGCCTGTCCATCGGTGTATTCGTGATACAGGAAGCATTGTTTTCCTGCGCCGCAGCCGACATCCAGGATTTTGGCATTCATGGTTGGCCGGAGCAGGTTGAGCATCCACTGGTCAATATCGCGCCCGCCAAATTGTTTGTGGATGTCAATGCGTTTCAACAGGTCGTTGGTGGTCTCTTGGTATTCGATTTTCATTGTTTTCTCCGTTTGGCTGATGAGATTATTTTGAGCGGTTGGTCGCCGGATAAGCCCGATGCTGACGCTTGAGGAGCAAGATTTTATCATGTTTTTGATAGCAGGGTTTGAGGATTGAGATTGCGGGCGCGAACGGCGGACATTTTGTTGCAGTACAACTCTTCAAGAGTTGTCCTACAACTTACGGGCATTTTTTGATTCTGACATGCAGACGGCAGACTGCTTCCCTAGCCGTTTTCCCCTGTCAGCCGGGCAATTTGCAGCACGCACAAGCGCAGGACCGCCTGTTTTTCGGGCGGCAAAGCGGTTTCTTCGATTTGGGCGATGCGCTCCACATCATGAATGGCACGAATGATGCCGACCGGCACCTCGATGCTGCTTTCGGTGATGTGGCTCAATTGCTCCATTGCACCCACCAGGAATTGACGCATTTCGTCGTCTACGCGCGCCGAACGCAGGAAAGCGGTCAGCGCCGAGGGCAGGCGTCCGCCGCCGGGGGCAGGGCGCAGCGGTTGAACCGGGCGGGTGGATGAAAAGACGTGAAGAGCGGCAGCCACCTCGGCAAAACTCTGCACGCGCTGGTAAATGGAATCGCCCATCAGGTCCCAAATCACGGCGCGCCAGTAGCGGATCTGTTCGGGCTGGGCCAGCAGGCGGCAGACTTCCTCCAGCCAGGCAGGATCGATTTTGCCGTTGGCGCCCTCCAGCATACGCTCGAGGTCGGTGTTGAACAGGTCGGCCTGAAGCAAGACGGCCAGGTCGGGGCGCAGAGCAGGCAGCAGGTCGGGGAGGAAGACGCCGTTGTGGAAGAAATCGCTCACGGTCAGGCCGTGCCGGCGCAAGAGTTCCTGTTGAAAGAGCGGCAGGAAGCGCAGCATGGCGTCGTGGTCTTCGCGCAGGGCAACGAAGGAGGCGTGTCCGGCAGGGAAGGCCGGTTCGATGCGGCGCAGGATTTCGCCGCGCCAGTCCTGGTACAGGCGCAGGGTATTCAGGATGTCATAGACCGGAAGACGCGGCAGGATGCGTTCGGCAATCAGGCCCTGGCGCTCGGCTTCGGGGAAGGCTTTTTGGGCGTAATACGCCAGGGCGCGGAACAGGCCGGTCGTCAGTTGGTTGATGCCCAGCACGACGGTCTGCGCCTGATTATGCGCGATGGCGCGCAGCATGCTGCCCTGCTGCGAGAGCGGGATCATCTCGGCCACGCTGGCGAGGATTTGCTGACCCCGGTCAAGGCCCGCAGCCGCCCGCCGCCGCGAGGTGGGACGGTCGCGCAGTTGCGGGATGGAACGCCCGATGAAATAGGAGACGATGTGCAGGCCAAAGATGTCCTCCGGCCTGCCGTACAGGATGCGGCGGAAGTGTTCGGTCAACTCTTCGAGGAAGCCTTCGTAGTGCGGCTCGCTCAGGCCCATCGTCAGGCGTTCCATCTCCTGCGCGCCGCGGCCTTTCAGCCCCAGGCGGCTTTCGGTGAGCGTTTCGGCGGCGCGCAGCAGGTGCTGGCGGTGATTGTGCTGCGCCTGGCGCAGGTGGTAGAGCAGATTCGCCAGATCGCGCACCGGCAGGAAGCGCATCTGTTCCGAGAGGCTGCTCTGCAGGGTGCGCAAGTCGCCGCCCAGAAAGACTCCCTGCAAGGGGGTGACGGCATAAGAGACGCTGCGCTGGGCAGCAGGCGGCAGATTTTTTGCCAATCGCTTACGCTGCGCCGGGCGGTCGAGATGGACGAAGGCGGGCTGTCCGGCCACCTGCGAATAGTAACCGCCCTGCCGCTGCATGGGTTCGCCGCTGCCCAGTTTCAGCCGGACGGATTCGGCCAGGCCGCGCTCGGCCAGCCAGGTCTGCAGCCGGTACTTGGCCCTGACGTATTGAAACGCGCCGTGCGCCTGACTGATTTGCTGGCTCAGGTCCGAACCGGCGACGAAGACCTCGGCCAGGATCTCCGAGAAGCGGCTTTGCGGCGTCTGGTCGGTGTGGCGGCTCTGGTTGGCGTAATCCCAGATTCGGTCGAGATACTCCGGGATTTGGGTCACGGCCTCGATGTCTTCGAAGAGCGGAACCAGCCAGATGGGAGGCAACTCCACCTGCGGGTATTCGCGCCGGAAGCGCTCGGCCTGGGCCGAGAGTTTGCGGTCGAGCGCGATCAGGGCTTCGGGGCGGGTGGACATGCTGATTTGCAGCGCCAGGGTCATGCCCGGGTTGCCGTATTTGCCGGCAATGGCGTTGATTTCCTGCATGTTGAAGGCGGTCGTATCAATGGCAAATTGTTCGCGCGAGGTGATCATGCCCTGATGAATGCGCGGGGTGATGACGATGCGCTGTAAGATGTCATAGTAGTCAACCACGGCGCGCAAGAGCGGTTGGTCGGCGCGGTGTTCGAGGATGTCTGGGATGAGCGCGTGCAGTTGCTTGCGCAGTTTCTTGTTGAGGGCGAACCAGGTTTCGAGCATGACGCGGCGCTGGGCGCGCAGTTCGAGCATCTTCTGCTCGTAGCGGTCGTTGTGCTGCCACAAGACTTCGGCGGGGTCGCGGCGCAGGCGCAGGCGGACGGCCAGGCGCTCCAGCGGGGTGACCTTGAGCGAGTAGGGCAGAAAGCCGCGGTAACGCTGTTCGAGTTGATGGGTCAATTGGGTGATTTCATTGAGCAGGCGGACGAAGCGGGCGCTGCGCTCCGGCAGGCGCTCCAGTTCGGCCAGTAAATCGGGGGCAATCGGGAGGCGCGGGTCGGCGCGGCGCAGCAGGTCGAGGATTTCGGCCATACGGCGCACGTTTTCCATCACGGCAGCGGCGACCAGGCGGTGACCCTGCCCGGAGGGACGGTTGGAACCGTCCCAGTCGCTCCAGAAGGAGAGGAAAATCCGCAAGTCGGCATTGCCGAAAAGTTCGGTGTACGATTCGGCGGCGGTCAGGGCGTCCAAATCCACCAGGATTTCGGCGGCCTCCAGTTCGGAATTGATACTGACGTTTTGCCCCAGAAATTCGCGCAGCAGTTCTGCGGCGGCTTTTTCTGCCAGACCGGGCGCGGGCAGTTGGCCGGCAAGGAGGGCGCGCTGGAGGGTGTCCATGACCATTTCGGCCTGCAGAGAATAGCGCTGCGTGGGGTGGACGGTGTGGTCGTAGGTGCGCAGGCAAAAGGCTTGCTGGCGGCGGGCGAGCGAATCTTTCATGAACTCGCGCTCCAGCCGTGCGCTCAGCCACTCCCCCTCGGCGGCGGCTTTGCGCATCCGTTCGCTGCTGAGGAGGGCGCGTTCTTGCAGCCGCTGGCGGAAGAGGGCCAGGCGTTCGGGCAGGTACCGGTCGAGGAAGTCTTTCTGCAGGCGGGCCAAATCTACTTCCGGCAGGGATTCGAGCGGCTTCCAGGCGGCGCGCCTTTCGTAATGGCGGGTGATTTGGGCGGCGAGGGCGTCCCAAGCGGACCTCACCCCTAACCCTTCTCCCAGGGGGAGAGGGGAACTCTTCAATTCCTTGCGGTTATAACGGGCGTCTTCGTCTTCGATGAGGCGGTTGAGGTCAATCAGCAGGCGGCGGGCTTTGTGCTGCATGGTCTCGGCGTTGTCCACGCCGCCCAGGGTCAGGCGGAAGGTGCTGCGTCCGGTGTCGAAGCCGGCCTCGGTGCGCGCAAAACTGGCCAGCGGCAGCAAGCCAATGCCGCGCCGCGCCAGGGCCGAGGCCAGCCAGTCGAGTGAGAGGCCGTTGGGCAGGCGCTTGACCTGCAAGAGCGGATACATGCTTCCGGCCGGGGGGATGATCGTCAGGCCGAAGGGATTGCGCTCGGCAGGCAGGTTGGCCGCGGCGGAAAGCAGGGCGTCGGTGCGTTCTTTGAAAATGGCGTTGCGCAGCCGCCAATAGGCGCGGGCTGCTTCCAGCGGGCCGCGATAGAACAGGTAAACGAGAAAGATAGCGGCCAGATTGGGTTCGATCAGGCTGTTGAGCGCCTGGAACCGCTGGCGCAATTCGGTCGGGCGGATTTCCACCACCGCGAGGCGCGCCCCGGCCAGGCAGTCGGTCTTCGACATGGAGTGGACGGTGATGACGCGCTCGGCCTGCTGCTCGTCAATCAGGCCGTCCCGCAGCAGGTCATCGGCTAACTGGCGGGCGGTCTTGATGAGCGGCAGACCGTCCACCGGCGCGACGTTCTGATAGGCCAGGTCGTCAATCACATAGAGACCTTTTTGCAGACACCAGGCGATCAGACGGCGAACGTCCTCTTCGGCGAAGATGCGCCCGGTGGCGTTGTGCGGGTTGTTGATGGCAACCGCGCCATGCTCCGGCCAGTGCGGGTCGGCGCGGCACAGGTCGGTCAGCCGGGCGATGAGGGCGTCCACATCCAGGGCCAGACCGGCGGTGAGCGGGACGGCGTGCGTGCGCGGAAAACATTGTTCGTAGGACCAACTCAAATCGGGGAAGACGACATCGGTGATCCCGCAATGGAATCCGAGCAGGCTGAGGGCGGTGCGCGAGGAGCCGCTGGTCACCAGGCAGGCTTCGGGGCGGTACTGCGGCTGGTGGCGGACAAAAACGGACAGGAAACTGCGCTCCAGCCTGCCGCGCCAATCGGGGTCGCGCAGGTTGGCGATGAGTTCATCGAGCAGGGTCAGGCCGTCCAGCGCGGCGAATTCGTCCACCCAGGTGGAGGCCCAACGCGCCTGGACGATTTGGGAGGCGCGTTCGGCTTTTGTTTCGATGGAGGCGACGGCGCGCTGGACGACCTCCGCTTTTTGCCGCGCCAGGTCGCCCAGCCGCCTGCCCGTCCGGGCAGAAAGGCGCGCCAGGGCGTCAGCCGCGCCGGCCTCTTCGCCCCAGTCATCCAGCCAGGCGGGATCGCTGAATGTTTTGGCCGGGGGCGGCGATTGGGTCTTATTCAGGGCGTTTTCGAGCAGGAAGTGCAGGAATTCGATTTCGGAGGCGGAAGGCGTGCCTTTGAGTTGAAAATGGACCGTCTCGATAACGCTCAAAAAGTCGGCGTTGCCGACCACGAAGACGGTGGAGAGCGAATCGAGGCCGGGATGGAAGATGCCCGGCGTGAGCAGGCGGATGACGCGCTGCACCAGTTTGGCCTCGCGGGCCAGCGAATGCTGGTTGAGGGCGTTGTTGGCCTCGATAAAGAACAACGGATGATGCAGGCTCAGCAGGCGCAGTTTGCGGCGGCTGTCTTCGCTCAGGGGGGCGCCGATGACGAGGAAGGCGGGAGTCTCCGCTTCGGCGGCGAGGAACGTTTCGACGGCGGCGCGCGCCGCGTTTTCTTCCTCGGGAAGGGCCTCGAAGCGCAGGTTGGGGATGGCGTGGTAGGCAGGCGGGAGGGGCAGGCGATAGGTCAGGATTTGCGCCGGGGTCGTTTGCAGGTAATCCGAAAGCGCCACCAGGAAGACGCGCAGGGTCTCGCGGACGCCGCCGGAGGCCAGGATGATTTCGCGCTTGCCCGCCGGGTCATTCAGGTTGTAGCGCAGGGGTTCGGGCTGGTTTTCGAGCCAGCGGGCAAAGGTTTCGACGAGCGGGTGCGGGGCTTTGCGGTTGTAGCCGCCGCGCGGGGCGTAGGGACTGCTCTTTTCAATCAAACGCGCCAGGAATTCCAGTTTGGGGCGTTCGGCGGCGGGCAGGGCAAGATGTTCGAGCAGGTCGTCGAGGCTTGTCAGGTCCTGACGGCGGAAGTCCACCCCCAGGGCAATCCGCAGGAAGAGCGCGGCCAGGCGCGCATCCTGGAGCGGGTTGCCGATGTGAAAGTTGATGCGCTCTTCGGGAGGGACCGGCGCGGCAGCGGTCGCTTCGCTGATTTCAGAGACGCGGGCGGCCCGAATTTGTTTCAGGCGGAAGATGGCAAGAGGATCGGGGTGAGACATGATTTTTTAACCACGAAGGCTCGAAGTGCACAAAGTTTTTAAAGGGTTTCCTTCGTGTTCAATCTTTCTTCTTCTCAAGCGCCTTCTGCAGCATCTTCTGGAACAACTCGCCCCATTCTGTTCCGGCAAAGTCTTGCGGGGAGAGGGCGATGATGGTGCGGGCGTTCTTGAGGCCCTGGCTGGCTTCGGCCAGGCGGGCGGCCTGGGGGGTCAGAATGAGCAGTTCGGGATTGTCTTTGAGCAGGGCGAGTTCTTCCTGTTCGAAGGCCAGACGCATGCGGCCGCGGGCCAGTTCGTCCTCCAGGCGCTTTTGGGCCAGGGCGCTTTCCTGTTCGAGGAGTTCTTTCTTGAGGGCGGCTTTCTTCAGTTCCAGGGCGTGTTCCATGGCGGCGATTTCTTCGTCGGCCTGATATTTCGACCTGGCCGCCGCGACCCGCGCCTGGTGGTTGAGTTGCTCGGTTTGTTCGAGCAGGCGGGCTTCTTCCTGCTGGCGCAGGGCTTCGGCAATTTCAGAATCGGCGGGATCGAGCGCATGCACGGCCAGAGAAATCACTTCCAGCCCGAAGCGTTCTTTGAAATCAGCCGATTGGGCTTCGAGAAAATCGGCCAGGCCTTTGGAACTCGAGTTTAGACAAAATTAGGGGCGGTCTTGCCCTTGAGCAAAACCGCCCTTTGGTAGAAACTTGGAGTTGTGAACACACCAACTTCTACCAAAGAGAACATTAACAGACTTATCGAATTTCGT